>Ga0209119_1000106_pt1 | contig 82273 bp, 72 predicted proteins | sample COG_03_FD_184747 | JGI IMG/M metagenome (GOLD analysis project Ga0209119, IMG submission 184747) | Pelagic Microbial community sample from North Sea - COGITO 998_met_03 (SPAdes) (version 2) | ecosystem: Environmental > Aquatic > Marine > Neritic zone/Coastal water | place: Helgoland, sampling...
TTAATCACATTTTTGATAATTAATCACATTTTTGATAATTAATCACATTTTTGATAATTAATCACATTTTTGATAATTAATCACATTTTTGATAATTAATCACATTTTTGATAATTAATCACATTTTAGATAATAATTTTTTTACTTTTTCATAATATTCTAATACTTGAGTTTCATTCATATTATAAATTACACAAATATCTTTAATACTTATATTTGTGAAATTTCTCAATATTAATTGGTAATAAACTATACCACCTGATAAATAAGTAATATGTTTTTTATCATCTAAAATATTTTCTTTTAAAGATACTTCTAAAATTTCTAAACTTGATTTAATAAATTCTTTACACGCTTCTACAGAATAAAATTTTTGTATATTTTCACCAATCTTATGTATAAAATCTATAGATAAAAATCTTAACCAATTGTCGGGAAATAAATGAATATAATAATCTATTAATTTTCCAAAACATTTACTTATAGTAACCTCTGAAGTTAAACAAGTTTGGGAAATATCACTCTTTGAAATATTTAAGTTAAATATATATGAAACTAAATAAATAGTCCCAGCAGCCTTTGATGTAGGAGTATTCTCTGAAACTAAATCATATTCCTCTATTTTTTTACAAACATATTTACATAATTCATTTGTATCACTTTCTAAATTTAAATTAGAACAAAATCTATTTATAAAATCCAAAGACTCTGAAATAGTATATTCTATATTTTCTTTTTTATTTTTATTATCTTTTTCTATCATTAACATAATTTCATTAAATTTTTTAAATCCCTTAGTCATATTTGTAGACTCAATCTTAAATATTTCCGCAATTTCCTTATTGCTTCTAGCACATTTATCAAATTTTTTACATGCTATAAAAATACACGATGCTATAATTCCTTTTCTATTATCTCCTCTAGATATTTTTGTTTCAGATATTTGTTTATACATATATTTCGCTTCTTCTATAATACAACTTGAAATTCCAGCACTTTTTGCTCTATTTTCCATATCAGAAAATACATTATATAATGCCCTTTCCTTATAACACCCATTATTCCAAAGGGCGTAATTTCTAATCTTCTTCATATTAGAACTTTCACTTCTAGAATAAGGAATTACAGAACCTAATGAAAATTCTGGTAATAATGAATTTGTTGGCATTCCACACCTATTAGGGTCAGACGCCTTACTATCTTCGGAACCATAATATCTCCATTCGGCACCATTATCAATCTTTATACCACTAAAATATCCACAAAGACTACATATTAGTTCACCCTTTAGATTTTTAATAGTATTTTGATTACAATTTATACAAAATTCATCATCTATTTCTTTTAATTCTTTTTTTTCTTTATCTTTATTTTTAAATTCGTCTATAATATCAAATAATTCTTTATCAAATAATTCTTTATCAAATAATTCTTTATCAAAATCATTTAAAGATTCCATAGTTTTTAAAAAATATTAAATTTAAATAAAAAAATCAATTTTAATACATTTAAGTAAAAAATCAATTTTAATACATTTAAGTAAAAAATCAATTTTAATACATTTAAGTAGAATAATGAAAATAGAGATTATTCCAGGACTATGGATTTCTACTAAAAGTTATTCAGAGAATGCCGACTTTTTAAAAGATAAAAATATAGGATTCTTAGTAAATTGTCAAAAAGATTTAGATTTTTTAGGAAATTCAAAAGGTTATACTGACGAAATACGAATTAATATAGAAAAATATGAAATATTAAAATTTAATAAATATTTATTTGAAATTACAGAAATGATACATAATAAAATTAAACAAAATATTAATACTCTAGTATTCTGCGAAGATACTATACAGAAATCTCCAACTATAGTTCTATGCTATATTATGAGGTATGGTATGATTAATTATAATAATTCATTAGGTATTCTTAGAACTAAATGTCCTGACGTTTTAAAACCTACAATGGAATATGAAAAAACAATTAAAAAATTTATGGAAGATTTATTTAATACATAGTATTTTTATTTTTAATTTTAATAGTATTTATTTAATTTTTAATAGTTAGTAATTTTCTTGTTAATATTTAAATGAAACTAATTATTTTAATATTGATTATACCACTTTTATTTCTTATTAATATAATATATAATAGAATGGAATCTTTTAATAATAATAAAAGAGGGACGTGTAAATGTATAGATTATAGTAAAAAAAATAATAATTTATATATAAAACAAAAAAAAACAAAAAAAGAAATTACTGATATTAAATGCGAAAAAAATGTTAAAAAGGGTAGTGATTTTTGTCCAAAACATCAAGATTGTAAAAAATTTCTTAAAAAATTTACAAATGGTTCAGAATCCAAATATGATGAAATTGCTTGGGGGAAACCTTATACAATTTCTTCCCATAATTGCTATACATATTTTTTAGATGATATTATGAAATCTCTTAGAAAAAAATGTGAAAATATTTGTAAAAAACATAATAAAGATAATTGTCCAACCAAAACTAGTCAATGTAGAAAACTTATTCCTCAGCCAGGTGACATTTCGTTATTAAATAAAGAAGGTAATTTAAATAACAAAACCTTTAACTATACTTGCGATGAAATGGAAAAAAAGATTATGGATGATAATCCTATAATTTATAAGGAACAACTTACCAAAAAATGTAAAAAAGGATATTATAAAGGGTCTATGGTCGCTGACCCAGGAAATACATTCCATTTCTATAGACAAAATAAAGATGGCACCTGGAGTCATAAACCTGGAACTCTCCCTATTACACAATTGGATGCGGACGATTTACCTATTTATACACCATTTACAGCCAATAAAGATTATAGCACACCTGGAGATGATGACCCTATTAATTATACTGACTTTTGTGGTTATTATTGTATTCCTACAAATTCTACAGCAAAAACAAATGCTAATTAGTTTAATAGCAAAAAATGCGAATTAGTTTAATAGCAAAAAATGCGAATTAGTTTAATAGCAAAAAATGCGAATTAGTTTAATAGCAAAAACAAATGCGAATTAGTTTAATAGCAAAAAATGCGAATTAGTTTAATAGCAAAAAATGCGAATTCTAATTAGTTTAGTATAAATTTATTTTCTTGTTATTTTATATATGTCTAAAACAGATTCATTCAAAAACACTATGAATAATATAATAACCGATTTATTATCAGAAGGTACTTATACTGATTTTATAAGTCTTCAAGAAAATAAAACTTGTAATGCTCATACTATATTTCTACAACAAGAATTAGAACAACGTTTTAAAAAATTAGAAATTAAAGAATTTGCCCAACAAATTTATATATCACCAAATAAACACGTTCCATGTTCAGATGAAGATTGTAGTGAAATTAAAAAAAAAAAATATGGGGTGGAAGGAAATCTTAAAAGTAAATCACAAATTTGTAGAGCTATAGCAATTTATTATGTAAGAATATTTAATGTTATGGCAGCTATAATGGTTGCTATAGACCCCAAAAATAATATGTGTCTTAGAAGAATGCGTGCTTTATATAAAAATATAGATGAAGATACCTATCAAGTTAGTGTTTGTGATACAGATACTGAATTATATCCAAATGATGTTATGAAAATAGAAGGAATTAAAGAACTTGTTTCATTATACCAAATGTATAATATAGAAGGTATGGAAACACATAACGACCAAATAGCAGAAGAAATGATACAATTACAAGAAACCATTAATAAAAATTTTAATAGTCAACCATCCGAAAATAATAATATAGATTTTGAAACTAATTTAGATTTAGAAAATAATGATAATAATAATAATAATAATAATAATAATAATACTTTAAATAATGGATCGCCTACTTTAAAAAATACTAGACCATCTTTAAAAAATAATGGACAGCATTTAAAAAATAATGGACCGCCTTTAAAAAATAATGGACCACCTACTTTAAAAAATAATGGACCACCTACTTTAAAAAATAATGGACCGCCTTTAAATACTAGACCACCTTTAAAAAATAATGGACCACCTACTTTAAAAAATAATGGATCTTTAATTATTGATGGTAGTAATAATAATAGTAATAATAATAAAAAAAATAATAAAAATAAAAATAATAATAAAAAAAATAAATTAGCAAACACATCTTCTCCACCACCTACAGGACCACCTCCACCAACTACTATGGGACCACCTCCACCAACTACTATGGGACCACCTCCACCACCTATGGGACCACCTCCACCAACTACTATGGGACCACCTCCACCACCTATGGGACCACCTCCACCACCTATGGGACCACCTCCACCACCTATGGGACCACCTCCACCATTATTACAACAGGGTGGTAGAAAAAAAAATACCAAAAAGAAACAAAAAGGTGGTGGTATTTTTGATACAGTTTCTGGATTTTTTACAGGAGATCCAAAACCCGAAGCAAGTTTTCAAAATGATGCCCCTACAATTGAACCCACTAAAAGTTTAGTAGTTGCGAGAGAAAATTTAAAAACTATTAAAGATTTTAGGTCATTTATGGAAAACGTTCATAAAAATTCACCAAAAGATATGATTAAAGATGGTTCTCTTAAAAAATTACAAGGTAAGCCTACTGATTTTAGTAAAAAAGATGAATGTAAAGCTAAAGGAGATGATAGTTTAAACAGAAAAATAAAAAAAAATAATAAAGAAGCGTTTGGAGAATATATTACCAATTATACATCTATGAATGACCACTATAAAACATCTAAAAAACTTCTTACTGATTTATTATTAGAAATTACAGATTCATCTAAAATTAATGGTAAATATAAATTAAAAGAAATTTCATCAGAAGAATTAGTAGTTATAGAAAAAAAAACAAGAGATACATTATTAAATTATTATAAAGATTGTCAACGTTTATTTAAGACAGGTTTTAATAGTTTAATTGATGGAATAGAACAAGTAAAAATATTAAAACAAATTGAGATAAAGAATGAACAAAAAAAAAAAAGAAATATAGAAGATAATTAAATTTTTATAGTATTAAATTTTTATAGTATTAAATTTTTATAGTATTAAATTTTTATAGTATTAAATTTTTATAATTTTTTCACAAATAACTAAAGGGTTATTTTTTATTATAATTTCTTTACCCTCTTTTTGATAATCAAACTTACAATTATGTGTTTCTGGTAATCTATGTTTTATACAATAAAAATTACTACATTTACAACTATAATCTAGTAATCCTAATTTTTTATTACAATCAAAACATTTTTTTTTTTTTTCTTTTGATTTAGTAATTACTTTTGATTTATTATCCATATTTGATTTATTATCCATATTTGATTTATTATCCATATTTGATTTATTATCCATATTTGATTTATTATCCATATTTGATTTATTATCCATATTTGATTTATCTTCCATACTTATTAATTTAATAATGAATTAATTCAATTTTAAATATTTTTTAAATTCTTGATACGCCGGAGATCTTATAATATCATTTTTTGTTATAATATCTTCAATAATTAATTCAAAAAATGATGCCGAAATTTCATTAGGATGATAATTATTCGAACTTTCTCCCCCAAAGAATTCTATAAATTCCTTATCATTTGATAATTTTTTTCTATTTTCTAAATCGTCAACTAAATCAATAAAATTATGGTTATTATCCAATCTTAAATAAATATTTTCGGTATCTATAAGAGATGTGGCATTTTTTCTATATAAACATATAGGTAATATTAAATCTTTTTCTCTTCTAAATAACAAATTATAATTATTTAGGGCATCTGGATTAGTTCTATTTATTTCCAATAATTCTTTAGGTAATTTTTTATTTAGTTTTTCCAATTTCCAATTATTTAAATAAAAATTTGTTATTTTAGTTTTATTATATCTTTGGTAAATATGAAATTGTTCATGAGATATTAATTTCAAAAAATCCAAATTATTATTATCCATACCTCTATCTATCCAACTTTGCGGTAATATAATATTTCTTTCTCTAGTATGGGGCATTCCATTTTCTATATTATTTTTTACTTTTATAATAGACATATTATCAAATATATTTCTAAATTTATAATTTATTAAAGAATTGAATTTTTTAAAAATTTCATTTAGATTTTTTTTTTCATTTGGAGATAGTTCGAGTTCGGAATCTATATATTTTTGTTTACAATCTTTTATACCCAAACAATTTCTAAATTTAAAATCATTTTTACCAAAAAATAAGAAGTAATTATCATTATTTTGAATATTTTCCCATTTACCCGATTTATTACTTTGTAAAAGAATAAAAAGAATAGAAAGAATAAAAATAATAAAAAAAATATGATACATATAATATATCTTAATTTTTTTTTATGGAAACCAGTGAATTTCTTTCAATATTTATTATATTAATATTTTTTTCATTTTCTACAATATTATACCTATTATATAGCAATTACGAAATAAAAATTAAAGAAAAAAAGTAAATAAATATTTCTAAACTAATTATAAGTATGTATAATAATCTAAAGAATACAAATCTATATAGTCTAAATAGTCTAAATAATATATATAGTCCAAACATATATTTAACATTAACTATTATAGGAATAACTATTTTAACTGTAAAACTTATTTATCCAAAAGAAAAAGAACATTTTGGTAATCCATTAAGTCTCTTAAAATCAATAGGTGAAGGGATTGTAAATTTTGCTTTAAATTTTATAGATATTCTATTGGTAATTGCCGATGTATTTTCATTAATAGGAATTTTACCATTTATTTTTATGGATATTATAATGATATTAATAACTTGGTTTCATCCATTAGTTATGATTAAGGGTGTTGTTAATTCTATATTTATATTTGCTAAAATACTTTTTTTGGCATTATTCGATGTGATTGTTCAAATTTTAAGAATATTTTTCCATAAAGTATTTGGCTTACTTAAAGGTGGGTTATGGGGAATTCCACACGGTCCTGACCAACATTGGAGACACGACCAAATCGCTTCTGGTGTTAAAGATAGTTTTGGAGACCATCATCATGGTCCTCACAAAGGTGCTAGTGGTAAGAAGAACAAAGACCAGTTATATAGACCTCTTAGATGTTATAAAAGTGTGGGGTCAGAAGGTTATATAAATATGATAGCGACTATAATATGTCCGCCTCTTGGAGTTTTTATGGCATTTGGTTTAAGTGGTTGGTTAAAAATAATAGTTTGCTGTATTTTAAGTTTAATGTATTATGTTCCAGGATTGGTTTACGCATTACTAATTACCACACATCTAGGATTAGGAAGACATATTACCGCGAAAGATTGCGGAGGTATAGCAAATTATGGGTTGAGAATTGCTGGTTGTACTGGTATAAAAAATAAATTAGATTGCGAGAATGCTAAAATACCTGGCTGGAGAGATAAAAATGGTGACGCTATTAGGGCGTGTGGTTATGTAACTGACACATCAAATCTTAGAGGAGGGCAATGTTTTAATATTATATATCCTAATGCCATACATACTACTGGTAGTAGAAATAGAGACGCTGGAGAGGTTGGTGGGGTGGGGGGGACAACACTCGGAGATAGAGAGATAGACCATGGGAGAGAATTGGCTAAAGATAAACAAGTAGGTTCTAGGGGAAAAGAATATGATCCAAAAAACGATCCAGCAGATAATGATTTAGGTATTAATTATGACCCCCTTATGTTGGCAAAAGAAAGTGGTTTCGATAAAGAGCTTGGTGACGATTCTATAGATATACCAGACGGTCCGTGGAAATTTGTTGGTGGTGATTAATTATTTAAATTTTAATTCTTGGTTAGTTATAACTTAATTATTTAATAAATTATGAAAACAAATAAAATAAATATTTTTAATAAAAAATGGTGTAATAATTATTTTAACTTTATTAAAGATAAATATAATATAGATTGGTATAATATATCTAAGAATCCAAATATAACTATAGAAATTATTAAAGAAAATCCTACAAAACCTTGGAATTGGGAAAATATATCTAAGAATCCAAATATAACTATAGAAATTATTAAAGAAAATCCTACGAAACCTTGGAATTGGAAATATATATCACAAAATCCAAATATAACTATGGAAATTATTAAAGAAAATCCTACAAAACAATGGGACTGGTATAATATATCTAAGAATCCAAATATAACTATGGAAATTATTAAAGAAAATCCTACAAAACAATGGGACTGGTATAATATATCTAAGAATCCAAATATAACTATGGAAATTATTAAAGAAAATCCTACTAAACCTTGGAATTGGTGGGCTATATCACAAAATCCAAATATAACTATAGAAATTATTAAAGAAAATCCTAACAAACCTTGGATTTGGTATTATATATCTATGAACACGAATATAACTACAGAATTCATTAGAGATAATGTTGATAAAGATTGGGATTGGTATAATTTATCTAATAATCCAAATATAACTTGGGATATAATTAAAAATAACCTTAATAAACATTGGAATTGGTGGGCTATATCACAAAATCCAAATATAACTATAGAAATTATCAAAGAAAATCCTATGCAAAATTGGAATTGGTTATGGGTATCTAGTAATCCAAATATAACGATGGAAATCATTAAAGATAATCCTACGAAACCTTGGAATTGGTATGGTTTATCACAAAATCCAAATATAACGATGGAAATAATTCTAGATAATCCCGATAAAGATTGGTCTTGGTATTATATTTCTATGAATCCAAATATAACTATGGAAATTATTAAAGATAACCCTACAAAACCTTGGATTTGGTCTAGTATATCTAGGAATCCAAACATAAATTTGTTTATCATTCAAGATAATCCTACGAAACCTTGGGATTGGTATTGTATATCTAATAATATGTTTTTAAAAGAAAAAGAACAATTTATAAATAGACAACTTAGGGAATATATGGCATCATATAAAATTCAACTATGGTGTTTATCAATTTTATTATCACCTCATTATAAAATTGGTAGAACACTGATAAATAAAAAATATAATGAACTATTTGAATAATTAATAATAAATTTATCAATTAATATATAAATGCTTCATTATATTGTGGATTATCTGATTGTTTATGTTTATTATCTAATTGTGTAATTTTATTATCTAATTGTGTAATTTTATTATCTAATTGTGTAATTTTATTATCTAATTGTGTAATTTTATTATCTAATTGTTTATGTTTATTAAACCCCGATTCATTTGCTCGAAGTTTAATAGGTTGTTTTTTAATTGAACTTATATTTAACGAGATATTATTACTTGGTGTTTTTTTTTCGATTTCCATAGATAATTTAATAAGTTCGAGAATATATATATTTGCATCTAAAACATTTAATTGATAACCTTCTATAGTAAATATTACCCTACTATTACTATTAGTATTATTTGTATAATATTTAATAATAATTTTTATATCATATGTTTTAATAATATTTGATAAGTCTTGTAATATAATATTATGATAAGGGCTCATACAATTTATAGTTTTAGTAATAATAGTATCAATTGGTGTGGAATATTCCATTATTTTCAATATAATATTATTAATATAAAAAATTTCAATTTTATAATATTTATTTAACAACTTATCAAATATTAATAAAACATATTAGCACTCGTTACCATACTCCTCATATTAGTTACTTTTGAAGTATCCCAACTAGATATATCTTTATTAAAATTAATAGCACTATAAAACATATAACTCATATTAGTTACTTTCGAAGTATCCCACCTTCGTATATCTTGATTGAAATTAATGGAATAACAAAACATTTTCTTCATATTAATTACTTTCGAAGTATCCCACATACGTATATCTTGATTAAAATTAATGGCATAACAAAACATTTGATTCATATCTATAACTTTTGATGTATCCCATCCACCTATATCTTCATTAAAATTTTTGGCATTCTTAAACAAATTTTTCATATTAGTTACATTTGAAGTATTCCAAAGAATAATATGACCATATTTTCTTTTTGCTTTAGATTCATCACTTAACCATAGTTTTACCGCTTCGTGTAATTCATCTGAATCATTCATTTTATAGCATAAGAATGATATTATACACTCGAATAATCCATATTCATAGTCTTGGACCCTTTGTAATAGTTTATATAATTCATAATTAGATGGTTCTATATCATAAGTCATAACCTATTATTTAAAATCTTCAGTGTGTTTAAAATATATCAATTTTAAATATAATGATAAATAAATAAATAAATTTAAAAGAATGAAGAAATAATTCAATATGATTCTTAATACACTATTAAGTGCTTTATTTTTTTACGCTTTTGATTTATCATTTTGTTTAAAATATAAAGACATAAATTTTATAATATCTAATATTCATGCGTCAATTACTTTTTTAAATTCAGTATTATTTCTTACCGAAATAATTGATATGTCTCTATATATACAAATTTCGGCAATATCTATAGGTTATGGAATTTATGATATTTATATTTTAAAAATTAATAATGACAGAAATTTTAAAAATATGTTAATTCATCATTTAATTATTATTATAGCGAATATTTGGCTATATATTTTTAATGATTTTTTTATGACTAGAATAGCGGCGTTTAATTACCTTACTGAAATATCAACTCCTTTCCTAAATTTAAGTTTATATCTTTATCAAAATAATAAAACAAAATTATATATAGCGAATTGTAATTTGTTTAAAATATCCAATATAATGTTGATTTTAACTTTTTTTATTTTTAGAATTGTATTTGGTTTATATTTAGTTAAAATTACTTTATTTTATAATAATTTATCTTTTTTACAAATTATATTATGGTTATTAAATGTATATTGGTTTTATAAAATATTAAAAAATTCTATTAAATTTATATAATAAAATAAACTAATTAATATAATAAAATAAGATAATTAATATAATAAAATAAGCTAATTAATATAATAAAATAAGCTAATTAATATAATAAAATAAGCTAATATAAAATAAGCTAATATAATAAAATATGCTAATTAATATAATAAAATAAGCTAATATAATAAAATATGCTAATTAATATAAGCTAAACCACATAAACCCATACTAATTCGTAATACATTATAATTTAGGGCATATATTCTAAAATCTGAATTTTCTATATTATCATTAAATTCTATCTCTATTTCTTTATTATCAAATCTACTAAAATTACAACTACCACTTGGTTGGTAATCTTCTGGATTTAAAGAAAAACTATATACATAAATAAAATTATTGGGTATAGAAGTATGTTTTTCAATTACATTATAAAAACGAAGTTCTTTACTTGTTAATTCAGGAGTTCTATCCTGTCCATTTAAAATTATTTTCGCAGATTTTATAGGGTCTTTAAAAGGTGTTTGTAAAGTTTTGCTAAAATTTAACCAATCATTTCCTTTATTGTTAGATTTAACTTTAACATTTTTATTTTGAACAAAAAATATTAATTCTAATACTGGGTGGTTAAAGTTTAGATTAAATCTCTTTATTTTTTCATTTGATAGTATATTATTATTAATACTATTCTGTACTTGTTTTATCAAATATTCATGACTTGATTGAGCAAAAGTTTTTCTTTCTTTAGAATCTAAATATACAAATTCAGTAGATAATTGACATTCCGTTATTTTATAATTTCCTACTGGGGCATTTCCATCACTACTTACCCATAATTTGTCAAATTCTTTAAATTTTATTCTTATTTCCACTTCACTATATTGCATCGCTACCATAGGAATAGCTTGACTAATATCATCCCCAAACCAAAAACTTAATGGAATTATATAAATACCTCCTTGGTTTCCAGAATAACTAGAATATGAATTAAACTGGTGACCTCCAACCATTTCATAATATGCTCTTTTCTTGGCTTCTATAATCCGTAATTCATTCCAAATATATAACCACTCCCCAGTGTGTCTATCAATTAATGTTCCACCCATATAAATTTCTATATAATCAATAATATTGTAACCTATAAAATTAATATAACTTACAGCATCACCATTTGGTATTAAGTTAGGAAGTTGTAAATGTAAATAAATATTTTTAATTAAATCACCTTTTTTAGGAATAAAAATTCTAGTCATTTTCCCAAAATCGGCATCCGTATCTAAAAAAAATTTATTATATTCAATACTAAAATTAGTATGTCTTTTATACACTTTTTTAAAAAAAGAGATTTGTGGGTTAGAAATAAAATATACATCTTGACCTCCTTTAGCAACTAAATCTAATAAAGCACCTCCCATTATTTATAATAAATATTATATTATCTTTTAATTTAAATAATAAATATTAGATAAATATAATGCCATTAACAATAGGTGATATAAAAACAGTTAAATTGGATGTTAATATAAACACTGTTAATACAGAGAATACAATATTTTTACCAGGAAAAGATTTTACTTATGGGAATACTACAGATATAGAGAATGATGATAACACTCAGTTTCTAGTAGTTTCCGCCAAACCACCTTCTAAAGTCATAGAAAACGACCAAAATGTAGAATTATTTCTTAAATATAAAAAAACAATAAACGAAGACGGTTTAGTAAAAAATGAAATAAATTGGGTAAAAGATTTGGAAAGTTTGGGAACTTTCCCAAATAAAATTTCTCAAACAATTTCTAGAAGTTTACCTGTTGGCGATTTTTTTACAGATGTTCAAACAAATGTAGATAATTATAATACATCAACTAATAATTATGATAATGATAATAATATTGGTGCGGATACAAAATATAAATGGATAAATTTAAGTGGTACTGTTATAGATATAGGATTACAACAACTTACTTGGAATATGAATAAACAATATTATAGTATCGATGATTCCCAAAGTATCAAAAATAAAAAATTAATGTTTAAATGTGAAAATCCTATAGATGAAAAATTAGGTTTTAGAATTAATTATTTACAGACAGAAAACAAAACAGAACAAAGTACCACTCGTAATGAAAACGATTATATATTTGAAGACCATATAGGTGATTTAAATTTAAACTGCTATAAAGTAAATTCAATAGAAATACTACCTGGTAAAAATAATAGAACAACTAATGTAGGTAATATAGAGTTTTATTTTGAATTAAAAAGTAATGTAATACCAAGCAATATTTTTAATAATGGAATAACAGAATTAACACTTAATATACCAAATACAAATCAAGAAAATAATGGCGAAAATTGTTTCACATATAATTGTTTTACTTATAATTGCGAATATCTAAATTGTCAACATTATAATATGTTTTATAATAAAAATAAATCTTTAACTAAAAAACTACAAACTATAACAAGTACTTCTGGGTCATTTGATTTATCTAATGTAATTAAAAACTATATTATACCTCCTGGAGACTATGAACTTGAAGGAGGTAAAGGAAGGAAATCTATGATAAATATTACTAATACAAATAATGATAATAGTGAAATAAATTTTACAATAAAGAATAGTGGTTATTTATACCAAGAAGGAGATTTTTTAAGAATTAAAGATAACAAATTGCGAAATTTAATGTTTTTTAGTGTTTCAGATATAAGTAATGATAATGAAAACTCTACTATAAGTAATTTGAAATTTACACAAGAATTTGTTAAAGCACATCATGGTAAAAGTAATACATTAAAATATGCCTTAGGAACCAAAGAATCTCTTTTAATAAAAGAACTAAATATTTCTGGCTCTACCCAATCTAAAATTTTAGTTAGATTAATAGAAATTTGTAAACCTTGGAAATACCCTAATACTAATACGTCCGGAACAAATATAGATGATGTAAAAGAAAAATATTCACAAAGAGTTATTAGAGAATTTTATTATTTTAATAGAACTAATATAAATGACGTTCACCATATTAATAAGTTAATTCATCCAGAAAGTGAAATTTATGTAGATATTCAAAAATTATTAGAAGTGGATGATGATGATTCTAAAGTTATGGATACACTAACTTTTACTCTGAATGGAATAAAAATTAATTTAAATGGTGAAGGAACATTAGATAATAATTTTATTATGCAAAGAGATATCTAAAAGTCGGCATCCAGTGTAAATGCCATATCTTGGGCTTTAACACCGACACCCGACTTCGAATAGTCCATTACTCTTTTTTCAAAGAAGTTTGTTTTACCTTCCATTGAAATCATTTCCATAAAATCAAATGGATTTTGTGAATTATAAATCTTAGAATACCCTAATTGAATAACTAATCTATCGGCAACAAATTCTATATATTGACTCATCAAATCCGAATTCATTCCTATTAATCTACAAGGAATACTATCCACAATAAACTCTTTTTCTATTTCTACCGATTCCTTAATAATTTTAATAATAATTTCTTCTGGTAATTTTTGTTCTAACATACTATATAAAAGACACGCAAATTCCGTATGTAATCCTTCATCTCTACTAATTAATTCATTACTAGATGTTAATCCAGGCATTAGTCCCCTTTTCTTTAACCAGAAAATAGCGCAAAAAGAACCACTGAAAAATATACCTTCAACTGCGGCAAAAGCAACTAATCTAGTGGCGAATGAACTATCATCACCAATCCATTTTAATGCCCAGTCAGCCTTTTTCTTAACCGAAGGAATAGTATCGATGGCATTAAAAAGTCTATTTTTTTCTACTTTATCCTTAACATAAGTATCTATTAAAAGAGAATATGTTTCTGAATGAATATTTTCCATAGCAATTTGAAACCCATAAAAACATTTAGCTTCAGGTAGTTGAATTTCATTCATAAATCTAATTCCTAAATTTTCTAAAACGATCCCATCACTACCAGCGAAAAATGCCAAGATATTCTTAATAAAGTGTTGTTCTTCTTTTTTTAATTTAGGCCAGTCGTTCAAATCCTTCCCCAAGTCTATCTCCTCTGCCGTCCAAATTAATGCCTGTGCTTTTTTATACATATCCCATACTTTAGGATGTTTAATAGGAAATAGCACAAATCGGTTTGGATTTTCTTGTAGAATTGGTTCTGTCATTTCTGTCATGTTGATATTGTTTATATAGATTTAATTTATATAGATTTAATTTCTTAAATTATTTAATTAATAAATAAAAATTGATTTTCAATTTTTTTCAGTATTATATTATACAAAAAATAACAATGCATCTTAAAATTAAAATTGACTCCACCTCAGAATATCTTCTACAATTATATCAAAACCATACTTCTTTTCACGAAGGAGATTCTGGGTTAGATTTATTTACACCAGAAGATGTTTTAATTCCACCTAAATCAAAAGGCACTATCGATACAGGTGTAAAGTGTGCGGCATATTTTTATGTCAACGATATAGAAAAACCTACATCATTTTGGATGCTCCCCCGTTCTTCAGTCGCTACTAAAACACCTCTTATTCTCGCTAATTCTATGGGACTAATTGATGCTGGTTATAGAGGGAATCTTATGGGGGTTTTCTATAATACAAGCGATGAACCATTCCTAGTAGAAAAAGGAACTAGAGTTCTTCAAATCTGTGGTCCTTTACTTTCATCTGTTTCATTTGAATTGGTGGAATGTCTAAGTGAAACAAGTAGAGGAACTGGAGGATATGGTAGTACTGGTAAATAGATTAATTAAAATTATATTAGTAGATTAATTAAAATTATATTAGTAGATTAATTAAAATTATATAGTTTTCGAGACTATTTAAAAATTTGATTTTTTAATTTACTAATATAATTAACAATGGAACATATACATAATATTAAAGATAATATTCTAAATTTTTTAGAATCTTCTTCGCCCCAAACTTTAGTAGATGTCCTTACACTATCTTCCAATAGTTATTATAATACAGATATCAGTTTAATTACAGATGAGGAATATGATAGAATTTATGAAAAATTACAAGATTCTGATCCTTCCAATAGTTATTTAAAATTTGTAGGTGCCGTAGTTAAAGGAAACAAGGTTAAACTTCCTTATTGGATAGGTAGTATGAATAAAAAAAAAACATTAGACGAAGTTGAAAAATGGTATTCTAAATATCCTGGAGAGGTTATTATATCAGATAAATTAGACGGTAAATCATTTATCTTGGAAGTAAAGGAAAGTGGTAATCAGTTATTTTCCAGAGGTAATGGAAATGAAGGTAAAGATATAAGTTATATATTGGATTATATTGATATTCCTAAATTTTCTGGAAAGGAATTAGTAATTAGAGGAGAAATATTAATATCTAAAGAAAACTTTTTAAAGATTAAAGGTGATGCCGTAAATACTAGAAGTTTTATTTCTGGTATTTCCAATTTAAAAAATATTGAAGAAAATAAAAAACACGATTTAAAATTAGTTGATTTAGTTTGTTTCGAAGTTATTTCTCCAGAAATGGAACCATCCAAGCAATTTAGTTTATTAAAAGATATGAATTTTAATGTAGTTTTTAACAAAATGGAAGCCACTATAGATTTTAAATTTTTGGAAACAACTCTTATAGAAAGAAAAAAGAATTCGATTTATGATATAGATGGTATTATCGTTTGTCAAAATAAGATTTATGTAAGAAATACTGAAAAGAATCCAAAACACGCCATCGCTTTTAAAATGGATATGGAATTTGCCTTTTCAACTGTTTTAGATGTTAAGTGGAATTTAAGTAAACATGGTAAATTAAAACCTCTTGTTCTTATAGAACCTGTATCTCTTAATGGAACTACCGTTAAAGCGGCGACTGGTAATAATGCGGCATTTATAAAAAAACATAAATTAGGACCTGGAACAAAAGTTAAAATTATAAAGAGTGGTGAAATTATTCCTAAAATAGTAGAAGTATATGGTGGTAAAGAACCTCTTTGGCCCGATTGTGATTATGAATGGAATTCTACAGAAAAAGAGATTTTAATGATTAATTTAGATGATAATGATGATGTAAAAATTAAGAGAATTACTAGTTTCTTTAAAACTATCGGTGTAGAACATATAGGACCTGGTATTTATAAGAAATTATATGATAATGGATATAATACTATTAATAAAATTATTAAAATTAAAAAAGAAGAATTATTGGAATTACCTGGAATTAAAGAAAAGAGTTCATGTAATATTTTAGAAAATCTAAATAAGATATTGGATAAACCAATTAAAGTAGAAAAGATAGTTTCTGGAAGTTGTATAATGGGAACAGGACTTGGTATGAGGATTTTAGAAAAAATTTTAAACAGTTTTCCAAATATTTTTAGCACCACAATAGACATTTTTCTAGAACAATTAGTGGAGATACCATCTATTGAAGAAAAAACTGCCAATAAAATATTAAATAAATTACCAGAAATTAGGAAATTTATTATAGAACATCCGCGTTTATCCTTGGAAGGACAAAATAATTTAACTGGTAGTAATAATTTAACTGGTAGTAATAATTTAACTGGTAGTAATAATTTAACTGGTAGTAATAATTTAACTGGTAGTAATAATTTAACTGGTAGTAAAAAAAAACATATTATTAAAAATAAAACTGTTAGTAATTATTTAACTGGTAAAAACATTGTTATTACTGGTAAAAGAGATAAATCTATATTGGAACTTATTGAAAAATATGGAGGAAAATTACAACCTGCTATAAATAAAAAGACACATATTTTAATTACTGATGATAAAGATGGAAAAGGTAGTAAAATAACAAAAGCAAAAGAAATGAATATTGAAATATTTAATGGAGACGAAATAAAATTAAAAATATTTGTATAAAATATATGGTACGTGGAACTAAAAAAAATAGTAACGACAAATCTAGAAGATTTCGCGATATCAAAGAAGGGGATTGTATTTTTCCATTTATATATGAAGGGAAACTATTTGATGGATGTATCCCAGATACTATTAAAAAAAAATATAATGGGACACGGTGCGCAACTGAAATAGATAAAGATAAAACACTTACTAAATGGGGATATTGTCCAACAACAAAAAAGAAAGGTTCTGTAAAAAAGAAAGGTTCTACAAAAAAAACTAAAAGTAAAACTAAAAGTAAATTATTTTCTATTCCAGAAACAATTTCGGTAGATTCTTTAAGACTTCCTAAATGGTATAATAATAGTTGTTTTTTGGATAGTGTGATTGTGTGTTTATTGCTTAGACCAAATCCATATCTTTTACATAGATTATTGGAAAAACCTATATCTCAATTTTCCTTATCTCCTGGTAAATTTACAGAAACTATACATAAAGAAAAAACCGTAGAATTAAATTCCAGATGTTCGGTAGAGTCCAGAGAAAAAATAAGAGCAGGATTAATAAATATTATAAATTATTTTCACGATAATATTAAAGATAATAAGATAATTAATCATAAATCTAAATCTGGTACTAAATTTTCTAGGAGAATAAGAAATTTTAGAGATTCCTTAAGTGGTTGTATTTTAAGAACATATGAGGATTTTACTGGAAGTGACCAAAGAGAAGCCAATGAATTTCTTAAATATTTATTTGCTATATTCCCAGATGAAGATAGACCCAATCTATCAGAAACTGTCTATTTTACAAATGATATTAAAACCAAAATAGATACAGAAAAAGATATAACTAAGTTAAAAGGAGGTGGTTGTATAAGCAAAAATAATCAAACCACCGATATTTATTATTTTGTATCCCCATCAGATATTATGATGGTAGATGAAACTACCTACTTGTCTAATTTTCTTACAAGTAAAGATGATTCTTTGCGACCTGAAGGTTCTAAATTTTTATGCTCTTCCAAAGATTATAAAAGAACTATTAAATTTAAAAAATTTGAAGAAAATAGATATATTATATTTGATTTAAGTAGGGCATTAGGAGATGACTTTCTAGATAATGATATTTTACCAGATGAAGAAATAGAATTGTCTAACGGTAAAAAGTTTAAATTCGTTTCATCTGTTTATAGAACACCTGGTTTAGGTGGCGCTCATTTTACATCATTTATACTTTTAAATGATATATGGCATTATTATGATGATAATCCAGGAGGGAAAAATCCTAAATTTGAAGAAATTGGTGATTATACCGATTTACTTATGTATGATGATAAGATTATGAAATGTGTGATGTATTTTTATGAACCGATTTAAATACTATTATTAAATTTAACGCAACTTTTTAATAAATTTAACGCAACTTTTTAATAAATTTAACGATTAAATTATAATAGAAAATATTAAATATTTATTTTCTATTACAATTATAAATGGATACTCCCCTAAGTAAAATGGACCAACTTAAGAATTCTGGGAAAAACGCAAAAGAAAAAATAAGTAATATGGCGAGTTCTGCTGGCGATGGCATTATGAGTTTGCTTAAAAATTCAAATACAACACCTCCTCCAAAATTGACCGAATTGGAAATTAATAAACAAAAGATGGAATCTCAAGTTATTTTTTTTATTTTTCTTCTAATTGGTATTTTATTATTTGTAGGTTTAGTATTTGTTTCTAAAACTTTTAGGGTTTATACCACACTCCATAAATTAGAAATATACCAATCAAATGAAATAAATCAACAATCTATTTTTACTATCTTTAAAACTGGAGATAAAAAATTAAAAAATTTCTATGTAGCTAGTGCCTATAGACCATACGTATGTTATTACCATAAATATGATTATTGTAGTTTGGAAGTTTTCGAACAAGTTTTATGTGCGGGACCTAGGATGATTGAACTGGAAATTTTCAATGATAGTTTTAGTGTGGATGTTGAACCAGTTGTTTCTACGGGAACACACGATGGAGAATGGAAGTTAGCAATGAATTCTTTACCATTAACTGATGTATTGAAATCTATAGCAAAAACTGTATTTAATAATAAGTATATGAATGAATTATATGAAGACCCATTTATTATTTATTTAAATCTTAAAGTTAATAGAAATTTAAAATGTTTAGAAAAAATAAGTAAATATATTTACCAAATTTTAGGACAATATTTATTAGGTATAGAATATTCATATAATTCAAATAAAACAAATTCTAAATTTAGCGATATAACTTTATCTAAAATTAAAAGTAAAATTGTTATCTTGGCAAATTCTGGTTTTGAGGGAACTCCGTTAGAAGAAATTGTAAATTATAGCACCGCATCAGACTATACTTTGAAAAATAATCCAGAACAGTATAGAATTTTATATTTGAAAAATAGTGATATAGTAGAAAAGGAAGAAGATATAGAAGAATATAGTAATACTACTTATTATAAAGTTGAAGCCGAAAATTTAAAAAATTATAATAAATGCGGTTTCACTATTTTATCGCCAAACTCTGAAGAATATTCTGGATTTTTAGATGGAATATCTCCAAGAAATCCTGAACCACAAACTGCTTTAGAAACAGGGTGTCAATTTATTATGATGAATTATCAAATGATAGATACTAATATGAGCAATTATACCTATATATTTAAAGATTCAAGTTTTGTAGAAAAAAGCCTGGAACTAATAGGAGGGGATTGTAATAAAAAATTCTCTAGTATAAAAACACAACAGTTGGAACATACTGATAGAGAAGTAGTTTACACATATGTAACTCCACCAGAGAGTATAAAAAATGATAACTAAATTATTTTCTTTGTTTTTATTAAATGAATTTAGATAAAATGGCATATTTGGCATTAGGGTGTTTTACTAGTTTATTAATAATTCTAGTAATCGTATTTGGAACATATGGTTCTAATATTAGCAAAGACCCTACATTTATTTCCTTTTTTAAATGGTATATTTTCCTTTTCGTATTTAACTTATTTAATATTCTGGTTACTTTGATTTTCCATTATATTATGGCGGAAATTCCAGGAGTCCAAGGTTTAAAAGGATATACTGGAGATAAGGGACTACCTGGTGAAAGTGGTAAATGCTTTTGCGACACAGACAAAGATGGCACACCAGAAAATATAAAATCATTAGATATTACCGACGATATCCATACTAGAGATTTTATAGAACAATTTGCTAGTGGTGATAGAATTGGTACAATGATTTATCATGGTGACGAAAGTACATCTCTAAACGCTGAAGCTTTAAAGGAGAATAAAGAGTGTGCTGCTGCTGCTGATGCTGCTGCTGCTGCTGATGCTAGTGATGCTGCTGTGTTGGCTGCAAATGCTAAGTTGGATGCTACTGCTGCTGCTGCTGCTGCTACTGCTGCTACTGCTGATGCTGCTGAAAAATATAAAGAAATAATTAAATATTTTATGAATGCAAATAAACAATACCAACACCAAACCATTATGGAGGCGTTGGGGAAGGTGGTGGACGCTGATAAATTAGGGGAATATTTGGTCGCCCAGGATGAGAATTGTGTGTTATACGAAGAACTCTCTGACACGAATTGTAATGGAATAGATACGATATTTTCATAAAAGATATTTTCATAAAAGATATTTCATTTAAAAGATATTTTCAATTATAAGATATTTTCATTATAAGATATTTCATTTATAAGATATTTCATTTATAAGATATTTCATTTATAAGATATTTCATTTATAAGATATTTCATTTATAAGATATTTCATTTATAAGATATTTCATTTATAAGATATTTCATAAAAGATATATTTCATTTTTTAAGATAATTTTGGTTAAAATATTATCTTATAGAATATTAAATTTAAACTATGGAACAGACAAAGGAAACATTTCTAAAAGGTAAAGACACATTTCTAAAAGGTAAAGACACATTTCTAAAAGGTAAAGACACATTTCTAAAAGGTAAAGACAAAATAGTAGATATTGGTAAAAATGTAATGGAAATGAGTGAAACTATAGTATCTAAAACGATGAATTTAAAAGCAAAAGACATAGGGAAAAAAATATTTGATAATATGATTTGGGTATTTGTTTTAGTGGGTGTGTTAATTTTGGTATATCTTTCCTATATCCTTACACAATCTTTTAATATTGATTCCAAAATCCAATTGATGAATAAGGAATATAATATTTCCAGAAAAGTTAATTTAGAGACTCCTTCCGAATCAGGTAATGAAGAAGTATTTGATGAAATAAAAATAGATAAACATTCTTTATGTGATGTTTTCATATGTAGTTCATCCAAATCGTATCTATCTGGAAGGCAAGTTTTTGATTATGTTAGTAAAGAAATGTTCTTTGAAAATATTAAATTGGGCGCCAGATATGTAGAATTAGATTTATTCGAGGATAAAGGTAATATAGTAGTTTCGAATGGTTTATTAAAAGGGAATTGGAAACTTACATTAAATTCTATATTTTTTGAAGATTTTTGTAGAGATATAGGAACGAGAGTATTCAATAAAGATTATACGCCAAATTATGACGACCCATTCATTCTTTTTCTAGGGTTGAATTTAGATAAAGACAAAATTAACTATGTAGCTAAAATTATAAAAAATACATTAGAAAAGTATCTAATAGGTTCGGCATTTTCGATAAATGGTAAAATGAATGTTTTAGAAACACCATTAAAAGACTTATTAGGGAAAATAATTATTATTACTGATGGTAAAATATCTAATACTGAAATGCTGGATTGTGTTCATTTACGAATTGGAAATAAGGTTAGACGAATGACGTATGACACTTATCTTCTACATGATAAGGAAAAATTAAAACAATTTAATAAAACTGGATTAAGTATTGTTACGCCAAATCCTAATTTATCAAGTATGAATTATAATCCAGAAAAAGTATTTGATAGTGGATGCCAGATTATATCACTCAATTTTCAATATGTAAACGAACATATGAAAGCATATTTAACCAAATTTCAAGAGAAAAGTTTTATTATCAAACCTTTCGAATTTACTAAATTTAGCGATTTACCACAAAGAGGATATGACCCAGAAAAAATAGCTTATTACGAAAACTATGAGATTTTAAAGGCAGAAACTGGTGGATCTGTTTCCCACGATTATAATACGGATGGAGATAGTATTTTTTTTAAAAATAATATGGGATATGAAAAACCGAATTTAAAACATGGGTGCTGTACTATTTTTGCTTCTGATGATGATGTTGACAAAGCATATCCTAAAGTTTTAGATACAGATAAGTCTATAACAAATACGTCTATAACAAATACGTCTATTAATAATATGCTTATAAAATTACAAGAATTACACATTCATCCTGATGAAAATTATAATAAATTACTAGAAAATTATAGCGAAATGACTATAGAAGAAGCGTCTCAATTTAAAACAATGATAGGTTATGGAGAAATAATTATTATTTCATCATCTCAATCAGAAGAACCCGAAATAGAATCACTATTACCGTCGCCGTCGCAGTCGCCGTCGCAGTCGCCGTCGCAGTCGCCGTCACAATCGTCGTCACAATCGCCGTCACAATCGTCTTCGCAATATAAACAAATAAAAACATATAATACTAGTCAATTGGATTTAAAATATTTTATTCTTAATAAACAATTAAAAAAAGTATTTCAAGATAAACGAGAAGAATTATTTAAAGCGGGAATGAAAGACCCTTGTCATGGATTAGATGATAAATGTAGTAGTAATCCAATGTGCTATTTTAAACCATATCAATTGAAGGATACATCTAGTTCACCAGGAACATCAACTGAATTAGATGCACAATATAACCCTATATCTAAAAAATGTAATGATGGGAGAATTATTTATAAAGACACAAGTAATAATTATGTAGTGATAAATAAAAATGGAACGAACTTTAATAAAGCAACTACTGTTACTGATATTAATTACGAAAAACTATGTTCAGGCACAGTAGTAGATGTAAGTGATTATACTAATGATGAAACTGAATTTTCTTTAAATACCCGATGCGAAAGTTCTTTATCAAGTATCCCATATCCAAAGTTATGTCTTCCAAAATATATCGCGCCAAATAGAAATATGTGTTTAACTTATAATAAAGATAAACAATTTATTGATTCTAAAGGAATTAGGCAAATATTCCACGAAACTATGACTAGACCTGGATTTTCGGGTAAATGGAATTCTTATTTAGGACCTATCGTAATACCAAATGATTTTAATAACCAATGTGAATTTATTTTTACTACAGATTTCGATAGTAAAATTTTTACTATGTTTATGGTGAATGGTGATGGAGAATATTTTAATAATACAAATAATTTTATAGGGGAGGATAATACTTACACACTTAGAGCAAAGGGAACATTTGTCGACCCAGCACTTAGAAATTTAGAAAAAGAAAATAATCTTCCAGAAATGCCTTATCATGGATATGTAGAAATGAAGATGGGTGAATCAAATAAATCAAATAGAGATGAATGTAGAAATAATAAATTTGAAGGTATTTATAAATATAGTGATTTAGTATTTGATAAATCTATTAATGATAATGTACCTATAGATTTATATACCAAATTAATTGAAAAAATATTTGAAAACACTTATACTGGAGAGGGTTTCGTATTAGGATATAATAAAAAAAAAGATGCAGAAGGTAATACTAATAATTACTGTTATAAAGTTATGTCGAGTGATTGTATAGATAATATGGGTCCAGCGATAAGTTTTAATAGACCTGAAGATAATGTTCCATCATACATTTATGCAGACGCTATAACGGAATCACCATCTGAATCAAATTCATACTTGATAGGTCAACTAAAAGAAATGGACTTTGAATTTACTGAAGAAGAATTAGAAAATGACCCAAAACTTAAAAAGAGATTAATAGGGATGGTAAGTGCTTCAAGTGACTCTAGTGAAATTGAAGTGTATAATTATAATAATAGACAAAAATCTATTAAAGATTTCGATGAAAAACAACGTGCTAAACTGCTTGCTGAAAAAGCAATGGCAGCTAAAAAAAAGGCCGAAAATGAAAATGCCCAAAAAAAAAAAGAAATCGCTAAAAAAGCAGAATTATTTATTTATACTACAAACGAGTCGTCAAATATTATAAAAAAACCAGGAGATACTATAAGAATTAGTGGCGTAAATGACGAACCATTTTGTTTACAAACTAAAATAACTGATATAGAAGCTGGAAATTGTAGCGATGGTAAATGTGGAGCAAGTGTCGCTTATATTGCTGATTGTAAGAATTCTTTGGGGGGAGAACCTTATTGTGGAAATATATATGCCTCGCATAATATTGAAATAGTCGATGATGGATCCACTGGAGATGATAGAGTTCAAACGATACGTTCTCTTAATAGTGGGACTGATAATTTAGTGGATGCCTGTCTTAGTTATAATGATAACGGAGATGTTTTATATGGTCAATGTAATACTAATAAGAATGAAGATGAATCTATTAAAAATAAGTGGAGAGTCTCCAGATTAAAAGATGCCACAAATTATAATTTAAAATCAATAGATGGGAAATGTTTAACTCGCGTTCCATATGAAGATAAAGAAGCGGGAGATTTAATAGACGGACTTTATGAAAAAAATGAACTTTTAAAACAATCATTTTCGTCAACAAAAATGATGGAATGTTCAGATGATAAAAATCAATTATTTGATATTAAGTATATGGGTGATGTAGAAAATTGCGGCAATGATACGGGATATAAAGCAATTGATGTCGCCAAGACATTGGATAAGAGTTATGGGGCTGACGGAGGTAGTGCTATTATGAGATAATTATACAAGTTTTCTATATCTTAATTTTTTTTTAGAATTATTCGTTTCAAAATTACTGGTGATTTTATTAATAGATTTTTTTATTTTGTTAATTTTTGTAAATATTAAATGAACTTCGGCAAATTTACCATCTGATGGAACTATATAATAACCTTTGGCATTAGATAATTTCATTCCTATTGCCGTAAATAATTGACCCAACTTATCATCTTTTACTTTAGGTTCTGAAAATATTGTCAAGTTATTACTCTCTCCAAAATCTTTTAATTTTAATGAAGTTTTTTTTAATTCATTTGGTATATATCTATTACCCCAGGCAAATCTCCAGGTATTTGATTGATTGGCGTAAGTTCCTATAATTTGAAATTGTGCTTCAACGAATGCGATATTTGTTTCACTATCAAATACATAGAATTTCTTATGGTGTGGGAAAAAAATTATTTTATTATTTTTCTTACCGAAATTATATTTTTTTAACATTATTTTTTGCTTTTTTTTCATATTATCTAAACACGTATCTATAAATACTTTTAGTTTCTCTTTTGATAATTTTAAATTATTATTTATGTGTGATTTAGAAAGTTTCTTAGTTTTAGTCATTTAATATTATAAAATAAATTTTTTTTGAATTAATTTATAATTAAATTATTAAATAATATATAATTTTGAAGTATCCCATTCTCCTATATATTTATTAAATTTAATGGCATTATTAAACATACTACTCATATTTGTTACATTTAAAGTTTTCCAATTTCCTATATCTTGATTAAAATTAGTGGCATTACTAAACATTCTACTCATATTCGTTACATTTGAAGTTTCCCAATTTCCTATAAATTTATTAAAATTAGTGGCATTATTAAACATACGATACATAGTAGAAACATTAGAAGTATCCCAATTACCAATATCTTGATTAAAATTATTGGCATTATGAAACATATTACTCATATCATTTACATTTGAAGTATTCCAATTACCAATATCTTGATTAAAATATTTTTTATTTATAAATAATGAAGACATATCAGTTATATTTGAAGTATCCCATAAACTAATATGACCATACCTTTTTAATGATTTACTAGAAAACCATAAATATAATATTTTTTTAAATTCTTTATTATCTTTAAATTTATAAAAAATTTGTGATTTAATATGATAAAATAAACTTACTTCGTATAAATATATTTTGGTTATTAACTCCCGTAAATCATCCACACTAGGATTAACGTATAATTCCATTATAAATTAATAAGAAAATACTTTTACACATTGAAGATTTAAAATGGGACAAAGTCCCATTAAATCTAATGGTAACATTACCGATAAATGAATTAACAGGCACGCAAAGTGTGCCGATTTAAATCTTCATCGGTGTAAATAATATATCATTATTTACTATATACTTTATTTTTCTGGTTAGATAAACTATATAATAAAAAATTGAATTAATATTATTAATAAAAACAAATTTTCAAAAACAAACGACTCTACACAACAACAAGACAAACACAACAAGCCAAACAAGACAAGACAAACATGCCAAACAATATGAATAATTTGTTTCTAACTTCTAAAAATAAAGTAAAACAACAAGCGGCTAACCAAATCCTAAATAAATTAAAATTCAGTGGTATTGAATGCGTTGAATCAGAATCGGGTGTTGAAGGAGGGCAACCATACGGTTTAATTGAAACAAAAGAAGGTTGTATTAATAGAACAGATCAATTTAAAAATGGGGAAGATTTTATATCTATAGAAAATGGTTTCGTAAAAGAGAGTGATGATGAATGGTATGATATTGCTTACATTTATATTAGAATTAATGATATAATTTATGATGGTTGGTCTGAAAAGAGGTACTTCCCAAGTATTTTATTTAATGATATTGAAAAATTAATCAAACATTTTGAAGAAAACTCTATAACAAGAACAAAACAATTGGACGATAGTGTTTCGGTAATAATTAAAAGTATAAAAGTATAAAAGTATAAAAGTATAAAAATATAAAAGTATAAAAATATAAAAGTATAAAAATATAAAAGTATAAAAATATAAAAAGTATAAAAAGTATAAAAATATAAAAAGTATAAAAATATAAAAAGTATAAAAATATAAAAGTATAAAAATATAAAAAGTATTAACTATTTTAATTAATATTTTTATTTTTTATTTATTTAATATATTAATTAAATATATATGGCTCAAAATACAAATACCGCACCTATACAATTTAAATGTCCCAAAGGTAAATCATATATACCAGAAAATAATATAGAACAATATCAATTCCAATTAAAACATAGTTTATTGGCACATAATATAGAAAAGAATCCAGGGAAATATTGCTATATAAATGATACTAAATTTGGAGAAGTTTCAGGATGTTCAAATGAAACACAAAAACTAAATTATACAACCACAAATATAATACAAAAAATATCAAACGATAGTTTTAGTAAAAGAAACTTTATTTATGACCATAATTATGTTAGTCAACCACCACATTATAATATGGAAAATACACTAACTACATGTCAACTTTCCGAATTGAAACACATTGATGAAAGGGACTTATACAAATAAACTTTTTGACGAAATCGTAGATTTCTAAACAGAAAAAAGTTTTATCAAAAAGGTGTTATAATGTTTAGAAAGGTTTTAGACAGGTTTTATAAAGGTTTATTATAAAGGTGGTTTATCATTGAATAAATTATTATTTTCAAAATTTGTAAATCTTTTTAAAACATAGTCTTCTATTATTTTCATTTGTTTAAAATATTTTTTTTTATTTATATTATTTTTTTTTAAAATATCAATAATCATATGTTTTTCTAATTCAAAATCTATAAAATTATTATTAAAATAATTTATACAGTAACCTTCATCTATTATTTTTATTTCATCATTTTTACTATGACTAAATGGTATGTTTGCTTTTGCACCAATACAGTTTTTTAATTCAGTAATTAAATTTTCATTTTCATTTTCATTTTCATTTTCATTTTCATTTTCATTATTTATTAAAATAATAAATTTATTAATACTTTTTATTTGTTTATTTTTTAATTTTGTATTTAATGATTTAATTATTAAATTATTTAAACTCCTAGTATGAATATGTAATAATACAGATTCATTATATGACGAGTTTGTTATTAAATGTTTTGCAGAGTTTTTTAATAAAATTTTATTTTCAAAATAAATACATAATGGTTCTTTAATTTTAACCATATGTGGATGATATACGGATGTTAAATATTTAACACGCGTCATTGTTTTTATATGGTTGTTTTTAAAAATTTTATAATTTCTTATTATATCTTTAAAATTTTCTATTTTATAATTATCATATTTTTCAATCATTGCCCATCTAAAATAAAATGTATTTATTTTATTATTTGTATTTATTTTTTCATTAATGTAATCTTTAATATTTTTATAATTTTTTATTAATAAAAATTCATCCATATCTACTATTAATACCCAATCATATTGTTTACTTATTTTATTTGTATATAGTGATAATAATTCATTTCCTAAATTTTCAGTCTGGTGTATTTCAATATAATCCTTATAATCTTCTAGATTATCATATTTAATTTTATCTGCTTTTAAAATTATTATTTTATCAAAACCTAAATTAATATAATATTCAATAAAAAATAATATATAAGGATGTTCTAAAAAAGATCTAACATAAACACAACATTTCATATTATAATACTATTTTTTAAATTATGGTATAAACAACCAAAAATTATCAATCTCCTTAAATAAGCGCCATAACTATTATCTATTTGTGTCAGGAGTATTCTTAGTTACATATAGATATATAGTATTTTCTTCAGAAACCCATATTCGTCGTCGGAAAATTTTCCTTAAAATTAGTTATTTTTATTAACCATTACATTAATAATTTTTTTCTTTTTTTTCTTTTTATTTAATTTTTCTTCAATTTCCGAAATTAAACTAACGGTTTTATTAGATTCCTCATTAATGGTGTCAGTTACCCTAATAGGAATTTTAGCTACGGTAGATTTTCCGCTTCCAAGAATTAAAGTATCTATTTGCGAAACCATATCTTGTTTTCCCTGTGATATTTCCTCTAAATTTTTTTTTTCTTTTTCTTTAGGTGTTAAATCTCTAGGATTTTCTTTTGATTTTAGATATTTTGGTTTTTTTTTATTTGGGAAATCTTCCAACATAGATAAATCTTGATATTTAGTTACTACATAGGTTGCTTCCAGTTTTATTTTAGAATTAACTGCGTCGCTAGTAAAGTTTTCATTTACTTTTTTTTCTTTATATAATAAATTAATATTTCCACATGCTTGAATCAAAATATGATACCTATCTATAATAGGATTTTTTTCAACAAAATCATAATTCATTTGGATTGATAATAAATCTAACGCATTTAAAATTAAATTAATTCGTTTTCTTTTTTTACTTTCTGTAAATTTCATTTTAAAAAATTCATATAGACTTCTAATCTGTTTAGTTAGAATTTCGTTATTTTTATTATTAGTTTCATATAGTATAACCTCCCAAATTATCCATATAAAATCACGACAATATTTTTTATCTATTCCACTTATATCTCTAATAGAACAAATTAATTCTCCTTTTTTTTTCTGGATATTTTTTTCCCATTCTAATGCCCAACTCAACCAATATACTAAGTTATTTAATTTAAATCTACTCTCTTCTATATTATAAAAGAATTCATTTATTATAATTCTTAATTCATTTGGGTCATCCGCCATAACAAACTTTTCGGCACCATCGAAAGTTTTTGCCAATAATCTTTTTTGAAATCCTTCTAATAAAAATTCCGTTGGTGTAATTTTAACTAAATTATTCGGTTTTCTAGTCTTGGTACTCATAATTATAATACATACTAACTCGCAAAATAAATTTCTAACTTCTTGACTATTTCTCAATTCTAAATAATTATTTTTATAAACATCTATTTTTTTTAACTTTAAAAATTTCACTATTCTTAAAAATAATGTATATGGTAATAATGGGTTATGGACACCTATATATTTAGATATATAATTAATTAATCTATCCCATAAGTCTTCATAATAACCGGAAATTACTATCTCGACACACCATTGACACGATTCTTCTAGTTTATTTTCATCTAATGATTTGAAAAAAATATCAAACACATCTTTTCTAGAATAACCGCTAAAAGTTTTTTTTCTAAAATCTTCTGTTTTTCTAATATCATTAATTAAAAAATTAGAAGGAACATCCATTTAATTTTTTAATTTATAAAATTTTTAAATAATAAACTAATATTATAAGAATTAAACTAATATATTATAAAGAATTAAAATTGCTGATATACTTATAAGATTGTTTAAAAAAATAAATAGAATTATTAAGATATTCTAAAAGACTAGATGATTCCAATTTAGAAGAACTATATGTAGATAAACTACTACTAATATATTCAAATTCTTTCAAATTTTTATTTTTTTGTAAATCTTTCTTTATTTGAAAACTTCTATTAAAATAATTATCGTCCATATTCATATTAATTTTAATAAAACTATTATCTATGCTTTCATTTAAATCCATATCAGTATCCATTTGATTTCTATCTTCATAACTATCATAAAAAATATCATTTTCACTTAAAAAAGAATCTAAAGATGATTTACTACCAGAATCTTCTAAATGAAAATTAAATTTTAAACTTAAGTCTAGGTCTAAATCATTTTTTACATTATGTAAAACAGAATTAGTATTTGATGTAACTAAAGTAGTATCTTTTTTAATAAAAGATTCTTGACTTAAAAAAAAACTATTTGAATTATTTTGTATAATATCATTCATTTCACTAAAACTATTCATTTTACTTATTTCCATTAGCATATCTTCCCTTTCTTTAAACTCTGACTTAAGCCATGGATGATTAAAAAAATCCTGCCAAGATATTCTTTCATCAGGATTTTTTTTTAGAAGTTTAAAAAGCAAATCTTCGCATTCTGGAGTAATACTTATATCTTTGGGAATTTTTACTTCACTCGAATTAATCTGTTTTATTAAATCAAAAATATTTTTTGCTACAAATGGAGTTTTACCAAATAACATCTCATAAAAAATAACACCTACCGACCATAAATCTGATTTATAATCGTATTTTTTTTTATTCATTATTTCTGGTGCCATATATAATGGACTACCACATAGCGTTTGTATTACCATATCATTATCAAAATATCTCGCAAAACCAAAATCAGTAATTTTTATATCTCCCAAATTATTTACCAAAATATTTTGGGGTTTTAAATCCCTATGAATTATTTTATTTTCTAGTAAATATTTTAATCCAGAAGATAATTGTTGGAGATATTTTCTAGCAAATTTCTCTTTTAAAGGTCTTTTGTTAAGAAACTTTGAAAAATCACCTCTTTTAAAATAGTCTAAAACTAAATAAATATTATCAGTAGAATCATCTATAATTGTATCATATAATTTAACAATATTAGGATGTCTCAAATTTTTCATAATTTTAGTTTCCCTTTTAATAGAATCTTTATACTTTGAATTGGTTTCTAAGCGAATCTCTTTAATGGCTACCACCTTCTTCGTTTTTATATTATACCCCTTATAAATATTAGAAAATGCGCCTTTACCTATCCTTTTTTTAAAAATAATATAATTTTTAACTTGGAAGGTGGCATCCCGATTAGACATTTTAAGATATGCTTAATATATAATTAGATATAAATCATTAAAATTTATCTAGATTATTAAAATTTATCTAGATTATTAAAATTTATCTAGATTATTAAAATTTATCTAGATTATTAAAATTTATCTAGATTATTAAAATTTATCTAGATTATTAAAAAAAATTTATTAAATATAATAATATAACTAATAAACTTAAATTAAGAAAGGTAAAATATAAAGATTTATTGGGTACTTTCCGGAACAGTAAAGTGATGAGATAGATACTTGTTAAGTTCAACGAAAGTAATAGTTTTAATAGGAGTCATATTAAGAACCCTTCCTAATTTCTTGTTAGGAGTAAATTGCCTTTTGTTCTCGGCATTTTGAAGTCCCTCGGTTCGAACAGCATTTGAAACAAGTTTCATAGATTCAGATTTAGTTAATTGAGTCCCAGCATCCTTCCCAAGATACTTAAGAAGTTCTGATGAAATATTCATAGGGTCGTGCATAACAGTATGCTTCTTAACCTTCTTTGGTTTACACGCCTGTTTATAAGTACGATGTAATTCTTTTACATGAGTTTGAAGTGTTTTCGCATTTGTAGACATTCCAGATAATTCTTCACAAATTTCTTTGAATTGATCTTCGATAGAAACTTCTGGAGTTTCAGTAGTTTCGGTAGTTTGGAGGGTTGGATTAGAGGCAGACATTTTTATTATACTTTTTAATGATAAGTATTCTTTAAGTAATTTTTTTAAAATATATTTTTATTAAGGTTTTTTCCTTTCAAATAAAATACCCAAGTTATTATTTAATTCATCAAATAATTTATATATAGATAAAATATTCTCTTTTAATTGGTTCATATTAATTATTATATCTGTTTTTCTTTGTAAATCTTTTTTTTTTGTTTTATTTATAAATGTAGTTAAGTTTTGAACAGATTCCTCGTCCTTACCTAAATCTTTTAGCATTCTTATAATTTCCTTCTCTTCTAATCCCATATCTGAAAATAATGCTTTTAATATTTTTCTAAGACCCTGCTTACTCATTTTTATTTCACTAGACGCATTATTAAAATCCGGCATATTACCTATCAAAGACCTATTCATTTTTTTACTTTTTCCTTTAGTTTGGTTAATTTTGCCTTTAGTTTGGTTACTTTTTCCTTTAGTTTGGTTACTTTTTCCTTTAGTTTGGTTACTTTTTCCTTTAGTTTGGTTAATTTTTCCTTTAGTTTGGTTACTTTTTCCTTTAGTTTGGTTACTTTTTCCTATACCTTTATTACTTATACCTTTACTTTTAGATTTATTACTTATACCTTTACTTTTAGATTTATTACTTATACCTTTACTTTTAGTTTGGTTACTTATACCTATGCTTTTATTACTTATACCTATGCTTTTATTACTTATACCTTTGCTTTTATTACCTATGCTTTTAGTTTGGTTTCCTATGCTATTTGTTTTTTTCCCCATACCAAGTATTTGTTTTGGTTCCATATTAATATTAAACGAGAAATTTATTTATAATTTATTTATTTATTAATTTATTAATTTTTTTATTATTTTTTGATAATTTATATTGGTTTCTATCCATATCTATTTCAACTTTATCTAATTTATTATTTTGATTTTCTAAATTTTCATTCATTTCTATACTTATATTTTTTAATCTTTCTATTTTTTTAAAAACATCATTATTTCTAATTCCTAAAGTATCATCGTAGATAAGTGTATCATCGTAGATAAGTGTATCATCGTAGATAAGTGTATCATCGTAGATACAATTATTTGTTTTTAAAACAATTTTCTCCATTTGAATTACATCTTTATTTAATTTTTTATTTAATTCTTTATTTAATTCTTTTTTTAATTTTTTATCTAACTCTTTATTTAATTCTTTTATGGGCTTATAAATAAATCTATTAAAAAATGAACTCATTCTATTTATTACTTTCTCGCTATTAATTGATATGTATTCTATATATGATAACGAATCTTCTACATTATCTATTTGTGTTCCTTGATACTTTATCTGATTTAAAGTATTTTCGGCAATTTCTAAATTATTATCTAAAAGATTAACAAATTCTAAAGAATCCTTTACTTTATACATTACTTATCTTATTATAATAAAATAGTTAAAATATGGTTTCATTAAATATAAATTTCTTTCTTATTTATATATGAATAATTTACTTTTATTAGAAAAAAAAGATACTACTTTGGTTTTAAAAATTAGTATTCTTCTATTATGTCTATTTATATTTATAACAATTGTATTTTATAATATTTATAAAGGTACTAAAATAATTATGCCTAATCTAGAAGATGAATTGCGAGAAAAAAGTAAATTCCACCTTTTTAAATCAATGGGTTGGTCATTTTTAGTTACTATTTTATTTGCTTGGTATATATTATCTACTGATAAACAGATTAAATATGCTGTGAATAAATCTGTAAAAATTTAACCATATAAAAATTTAACCATATAAAAATTTAACCATATAAAAATTTAACCATATAAAAATTTAACCATATAAAAATTTAACCATATAAAAATTTAACCATATAAAAATTTAACTTAAAAAAAAAAGTAAATTATTTTTTATGTATTCATTTGATGTAAGATATTACTCTTTTTTTTTATGCCTAAGTTATTGTGTTTATAGGTCATATAAACCATTATCATTATTGATTAATACAAATAATAAATTTATTATGGTAAAAAGGTATTATATAATTAAAAATCTAATAAAATCGGCAATTATGGGATTTATAACTATATTTTTATTTTTATTTTTTATTCCCAATTTATTAAATAATATTTGGATAGACTCATATAATAGGTTAATTGGAGCAATATATGTAAGTAATGATTTAGCAGGACTATTTGGTGTTCCTAATTTACCGAAATCTACAAAAATCCACCATATTACTACAGTATTTCTTTATACATTAATATGTATTTTATCTACTGAAAAAGAAGATAATATAGGGAAACTTATTGTTATTTATACTATTTTTTCGTGTATCCCTTTTTTAGTTAATAGTTATTTAGGGTTAAGATTTTTCTATAATAGAGGCGACAACCTTACTCTTGAAGAGAAAAAAATAAATAGAATTATAGATATTAATAGAATTACGGCTTTTTATATTTATTTAGTAAGTTGTTTATTTAATTGGTTGTTTCATGGATTATTTTTAATAAACCTTATAAATGAAGGTAAATTATCATTATTATATATCTTATATTATGGATTATTAGTATTTATTATTAATGATGATATAATATTATTAACTTGGTTGAAACAAAATAAATTAGATTTATAATTGTTTAATATTATATTTTACATATTTTTTAGAAAATTGTTTAATATTTACATATTTTTAGAAAATTGTTTAATAATACTTCACCAGCCTTGCCAGATATTTCAGGATGAAATTGAACACCGTAAAGTTCTTTTTTTTTGTGTTGGATACCCTGAATCATTCCATTTGTAGTTTTTGCAATAACTTTAAATGATTTAGGAATTTCTGAAACATAATCGTTGTGCATAAATTTAAATTTTTCTTTTTTTTTTAATCCTTGGAAAAGTTTTGAATTTCCCAAGATAACATCTTTTCTAGAATCCACCATTTTTTTCATAGATATTACATTACCTCCATGAACCATAGTAAGTGTTTGATAACCAAAACAAATTCCTAATATAGGAACGTCAAATTCCATTAAAGATATAATATTATTATTGATAGAACAAGCACATAAATTATTACTATATTTAAGATTACTACCTCCTAAAATTATACCAGAAACTTTTTCTTTGGATTCTAATATTTTTTTCATTTGAAAAGTGGAGGTAATATTTTTATAAGGTATTTTACTTTTTTTTAAATAATCAACCAATTTATCAGTTACAAATACTGTTAAAGTTTTATTATTTTTTTTAGATTTTTTTAAACTACACTTTTTAGAATTTTCCATCATTCTTTTACTTTTTTTCAAATTATTTAGTATTTCTTTGTTCTTATTACTATTATTTATTACTAATATCATATTATATAGTAATATTTTTTAACTTTAGTAATATTTTTTAACTTTAGTAATATTTTTTAACTTTAGTAATATTTTTTAACTTTAGTAATAAAAAAAATTGATTAAATAATTATCTCCGCGTTAGAACATTATCAAAATATTAAGATGCCTTACCACAAGAATAAACTATCTAAGGATTTCCACAAAACAATCCGGAAACTATTAGATACATCTAAATATACAGAAATAATCAAGTCCATCATTACTTTCATTGAGTCAGGTGAGACAATTCTACCAGATACTATTTCTAATATTTTAGCGAATGTTTTAAAAATTACAACAGAAATTGACGACATAAATTTCATTATTTCACTTATAAAAGAAGAGAATTATACAGAACTTACATATACATCCCTAATTAAGATTTATATCCATAAAACATTTTTCGATATAGATAAAGTATTCTATTACTATCATTTAATGAAGGAATATAGTATCCCTATTAAAAGGAGGACACTTTGTTCTATATTTTCCACTATAAAAGATATTGAAACAATTCTATATTTCTATACGGACTCAAAGGTCCAAAATGTTGAACTTGTATTAGAGGATTATATTGGTATTTTACATATAGATATCCCCACACACTATAAAACAATGATAATCCAAGATATGGCGAATGTGATTAAGTCTCCTATTAGTATTAAATATAAGACCATATTCGATACTCTTTATAAGACAATTCCTTTTGAACCATCCAAATATTTTCTATGTAAGAAAGACTCGGAGAAGATGTTAGAAAAGATGAAAATTTATATTGGACATTTTTATGGTAAGAATCCTAGACTATTAGCATCTATTAGTAAAAGTATGGGACTTTTTACAAAGAAGAAGTATGATATTGTTATTGACGGTGCGAATGTTGGATTCTTTAAACGCGGGACAATGTCTGGGAAAAAGATTTGTTTCTCTCAAATATTTGAATTATCCACACTTCTATGTTCTTTAGGTTATAAACCTATTATTATCTTACATATGATTCATATGGAAATGGCGACACCTATTGAAAAAAAATTAATTGAAACTAATAGGGATAGTGAACTATTTATTGTGCCGAAAGGTGCCGATGATGATTGGGTTTGGCTATTCGCGGCAATTAGTAATAAATCTAGTATGCTCCTAACAAATGATGAAATGAGAAACCATTTTCATTATATGAATTTTGAACAAGAATTTATTGATTGGAAGAGTACCAAAGTTATTAACTACGATATGTGTCCAGATACTAAGAAATTTGAATTAAAGATTCCTTATCCTTATCTAAAAAAAATGGAAATTGATATGAGACATAGAAAGTTGGGTATCCCATATCAAGATGATAGTAAAGAAACAATTTGGTCAGGATATTCATTTTAATATAATATAAAATGATAATATAAAATGATAATATAAAATGATATAATAAAATGATAATATAAAATGATAATATAAAATGATAATATAAAATGATAATATAAAATGATAATATAAAATGATATAATAAAATGATAATATAAAATTGATAATATAATAAAATTGATTATATATTATATTTTTAATTTAAATATGGATTGTTCTAATTGTCAAAAAAAATTAGAAGACGAAACAAATTTCTGCCCTAGATGTGGATTTAAACAACACTTAATACTAAAGTGTCCAATTTGTTTAGAAAATAAAAAAGTTTCTACTCTTTTATGTGGTCATAATGTTTGTATTGTTTGTATTAATACATCTTATAAAAATAAACAACAATGCCCTATGTGTAGAGAATCTATAGAAAAATGCCCAGAATGTTATCAATATAGAGTTGTAAAAATGCCAGATGGGAAAAAAAAATGTTTAGATTGTAAAACTAAAATTATAAATGTTAAAACTATAATTAATAGTAAAAAATTAATTTGTATAGAATGTAGGTCGAGTAGAATACTTTTTGATCCGCTTACATCTCGCTATAATTGTAGCGATTGTTTCGGTTACTTTGATTCCAATACATCACATATAACCCCTGTTCCAAAAACTAAAATATGTATGGCGTGTTTATCCAATACCATAGAATTTATGGATTATCCCCTAGTTGAAGATAATTTTGATAGATTTGTTCTAAAAAATAGATGTAAGAATTGTGGTTTGGAAAATGTAGAAACCAAAAATATTAGTTTGGAAGAATATTCCAAATTAGTAGTTAAAAGTAAACAAGAAGTTAATCCAGATATTATTAAAATTTGCCCAAATTGCGATTCAAATGATATCTATACTTTGGAAACTACTGTAAATTCAACTTTTAATTGTAATAATTGTAGTAATAACTTCTTATCACCTAAAATAATAAAATGTTAACTGTCACCTATAAACATCAAATTTCTATAAATACTACCAATACCCTCTTTCATAGAATTCGCCTCTTTTCTAGCATTCGCCTCTCTCATTTGTCGGGCACTCTCATTGGGGGCACCAATTTTTTCAGATGTATAAAAACTATTTGGATTAAAATTATTGGTATTTTCTAATTCATCAGAACCTGTAGACGGTGAATCATTTATATAATTTTCTGTATATCTTTTATTAATAAAAATACTACTATCATGTAATTCTTTTACCAACTTTTCTAAAAGTTTAATATCATTTGTATATTTATTTACTATATTTTTTTTATAATTATCATCTTCTACTTCATCTAATTCTTCTTTAAACTGTATAAAACTTGATTCCAATCTTTGTAATTCTTTAGAATATAAATTTATAAGTGGTATAATTTCTCTACGTAAATTTAAATATAATACTTTTTTTTTATCTTCGGTATTAGATGTATCTTTTAATTTAAAAATTGGTTTTAATATGCGTTCAGTTATCCCTATATCTTCAACTTCATATTCGTTAAAATCGTAATAAGAAGGACTTGGACTTAGCATTTGACTTTGGTCGGAAGGTGTTGGAACTATATCGTCGACAAACTGTTCAAAAAGTTTTAATATGTGTTTTCCGTTTTCTGGAACTTCCAAACTTCCAATATTCAAATATGGGGATTTATAGTGAGAACCATATTTATTCTCCAATAATTCTTCCAAACCTTTTTTAGTATCAAAGAAACCAGATAAAAAGTCAGGGCAATTATATACTAATGGACTAGGGCTAGGACTTTCCAAAGGACTTGGACTTAGACTTTCCAAAGGACTTGGACTTAGACTTTCTAAAGGACTTGGACCAGGACTTTCCATAGGACTTAGACTTATATAATCTACAAAAAGATTTATATCAATAGTATTAAAATAATTATTTATTTCATTCATCTCTTTTTTATCATCAATTAATTTTTGTAATAGATTATCTTTACATATCTCTTGTTTAAGTTGTATTCTTTGAAGTTCAATTATATTATGATTGTTTTCATTTAAACCTAACTCTCTTATTCTATTTTCATACTTATTAAATATGACTTCTATATCGTGTAATCCATTAATTATACTAATTTGTAATTCTATTATTCGTGAAATTTCTATAGATGGATATTTACTTTCTATATTTAAAGTTGCTCCTATATATTCTATTAATTTCGTTTTATCTTCATCTTCATACATTTCATCTTCATAAATTTCAGTTTCATAAATTTTTAAAATATTTTTGATGATATTAAAACTTTGTAAACTTTCAGCCAAATTGTTTTTAATATTTAAAAATATATTATCTGTTTCATCGCATATTATAATATCTTTAAATTTTGGGCAATTGATATCTACAGGTATTCTATAAATTAACATAGTTTCATTTTGGTATAAATTTAAATCACCATATGATACATAATTATCATATAAAACACGATAATCTTTATGATTAACATATTCTCTATAAGTTTTTACCATTGTATTATCTATCTCTGAATTTACTATAATAACTGGTTTGGAAGATGGATTCCTTAAAATTTTATCGTCTTTCTCATCCATAGAATAATAAAAACCTTCAATATATGATTTTTTTAATGTATCTGATATATAATTTGTATTAACTTTACTTAAATCCCCTTTGTAAATAAGTATTTCGCTAAGACAATCGTCTATTTCTAAAAATTTTCTCTCTTCCATTTCTTTTGAAATGTCTTTGTCATTATGTAATATTGAATTATCAAATATTGAAAATACGTCTCCTTTGTTTAATTTATTTTTCTCATGTAAATTATTTATTTCATTATTAATATGGTTACTTACGGCATCTATAACAGATGAGTTTATATAATTTTTCTTTACCATTTCAGATAAAACCCTTTCATATGTAATATCTGGATTTGACGATTGCGTAGTATTTGCCATTTTGGTATTATTAAATGTTTTTACATTTATATTTTGAATTTTTACGGAACCGGTTTCGACAACACCATTTTTAAATTTTTTCTCACAATAACTAGATACACGACATTTAAGTTTTAGATTATATACTAATTTGGCATTATCCTTATCATCTCCATCTTTCCATTCATAAACTTCAAATTTATCTTGGTCAGTTTTTAAATTTATTTTACCAATAAAATTAAATAATGTATTTTTAAACATATTACTTTTGGGTTCAAATGATATAGATGGTGATGGCTCTACTGCTGGTGATGGCTCTATAGATGGCGATGGCTCTATAGAAGGTGCTGGCGATGGCTCTATAGAAGATAATGTACCTACATTTTTACCATAAATACCCATTTTATTATCACATCTAATCGCATCGGTTTCGCTCGCTGGTGAAAGAAATGTAGGTGAAAGAAATTCGGTATTTATAAATTTTAAGTTAATTTTTAATAATTTTTTATTATTTACATCTATATCCGTAAAAGGATTTGTAGGGTTTGGAAATTCAAAAAAATTAAAACTTAAATTGTTGTATTTTGGTGAAAAATACCATACCTGTTTTTCTTTTGTTAAAATATCACCTGGTGTTCCTTGACAACCTACCCAAATTTTTGTATTTACATCCTCCTCCCACAACATCCATTTATTTATAGTTTTATTATATTCAAGTTTAAAATTCGTATTTTCATAATGAAGATTGGTAGAATCTATCGTAAATGTTTTGTCTTCTCCCGTTAATATTTTGTTTGAATCTATTTCTATCGTAATTTGATTAACGGCACCTTCAAAAGCATAATCCGTATCATAACAATTTTGGTCATTTATACTATACGTATTATAAATTTTTTTAGTATTTCTAGTATCTCTTTTGGGAGTATATTTATTACTACCTTTTTCATAAAAATTACTATCTTTATTTGTTAAAATATTATCTGGAATCTTTGTATTAGTTTGTTCCTCATTTAATATATTTTTAAAAATACGACCAATTGTTTCTGGTTCGTTAATATCCCATTCAAGATAATAAACTTTTTCTTCATCGTCATTATTAAATATTTCAACTCCATATTTTATATTGGTGGAAAGTGGGCGAACGAAGGTTTCTGGAGTTAAATCGGTAATGTTATTAACACGCGTATTCATTGAACCGGTGTTTCCTGTTATACCAATTAATTTAGAATATATTTCACCCATTTTGTGCAGGGAGTTCTGGTGGATCAGTTCTTTTGTGGAGCGATCATTCAATCTGTTTTTTATTGTATCCACTATATTTATAGTAGTTAAACCGTTAAGTTTTTCATATTTTATTGTATTTAACTCATTAATAAGGTCATTTTCATTTAATTTTGTTAAAATCGTTATAGAATCATCTATAATTGTGTTTAGATCAGTAACTAATTTATACACTTTTTCAATATCATTTTTCGCTGGTTGTGTTCTAACATACATTAAGTAATTTTTAGTATTTCCCCATGCGTATTTTCCTTCTCTTAATTGTTTTATGAAAGTAGAAGTCTCAATTATTTTTGCTTTTAATGATGCTAATTTAATATTAAAATTACTTATTAGATTATTTTGTTGTTCTAGGGCAATTCGTTGTTCTAGGGATTTGATGTTCCATTTAATTTTAGGGAAATTATTCATAAATTGGCAATTAAACATTTCGTTATTTATATTTAATACCCTTTCAGATATTTGAGAGAGTTCACCAGTTTCTATTTCTATTAGTCTTCCCAATTGTATAGTCATATTTGAATTTGAATCAAAATCTATTTCATCTATATCTTGAAATTCTAAATGATTTAAACCTGTGGTTAATATATATTTATTATTATTAAAATTAATATCTCCTTCTTTATCCACTTTTAATTGTAATAACCAATTACTTTTTTTCGGTAATTTAAATATATTTGTTGGAGAAGGGGTAGGGGATGATGTTGGTGATGGAACTAGTGTGGTTATATCATTTATAAATTCGGTGGCGTCATAAGGAGTTATAGTTCCATTAAATAACTCTACGCTGTTAGTCATTTCTATCATAAAATTTAAATCTTTTGTTTTCTCGGTAATATACTGTATATTACTATCACTGCCACCAGAATAAATTTCAGTGCCATTTATTTCTATTTTTTTTATAGTATTTGTAAAAGAAAAGTTTATTAACCAATTTGTTAGTGGATTTGTTAGTGGATTTGTTTCTTTACTTTTTTTATCTTGTAAACATTTAAAAAAATAAAATTTTGTATTTACTGTATTTTTATTTTTAACTCCATATTGTGTTTTAGTTAATGTTTCTGTGCTAGTTTTCATTTCGCCCCAATCTAAACTTATAGTAGGATTAGTTGTTTGAAAATAAGATACATTATCAGTATTTGAACTTGTATCTATATCTATATCTATATCACTACAATATTTAGGTATTCTATAAATACACGCATTTGTATTTGTATTTGTATTTTTATTATCGATTTGATTAAATAAACTGTAAATTTTTTGATTCCCTATTATTATATTTCCTGTAGATGAATCAAACTTTAAAATCCAATAACTTTTTTTACCAAAGTAAATATTTTGGTTAGGTGCTGCCAATATTGTTTTAAATTGTAAACCTGCCGTAGCAGTTAATATAAAATGATAATTCTCATTTTTTGTTTGATTTCTTAAATTTATTTGATAATCACTAAGTTTTGTAGATTGTTCATCTGAAAGACTATATTTTAATGTATAAAAATCTTTTTCCCAAATAGTGTTATTATCTTTTAGTCGCATTTCTTTATATTTATTATTTGTATTATGTAATTCAAATATATGTTCATAAAATTTAGATATATTAGAATATCTATGTTTAAAATATTCTTCATTTAATGTTTTTTTTTGGTTTTCATCTAACGGTATTACAATTATTTCAAGTTCTAATTGTCTATCTATTTGCTTATTTTTTAGACTATTTTCTATCCTATTTTCTGGAATATATGTATAAGATGGAGTTGAAGTATATATTTTATTACTTGTGGTAAAATTTTCTATAAATGTGTTTTCTAAATTATCTGTACATTTCCTATTAATAAACTGGGGGTATTTTTCTGGGTCAAATAATTGATAAGGGAATAGTTCAAAAAACTTTTGAGTTCCATCATTACTAGTTATATTATCTATTTTATCATAAAGTTTTTCTTCTAAATATGAAGTATATGATGGAATATTCCACATCATCCAATAAATTAAATTACTATTAGTATTAGTAGTTTTACCATATTGTTCTTTTAAATCTTTATCTTGTATAATTACCATAAAACTATCTGTATCTGTCGGCACATTACTAAAATGTATTCTAGGTCTTTTAAATAAATATGAGTGTGTTTTTATATTTGTTAAAGAATTTCTTTCCTCAATATCTTCGTCTCTGTATTTTTGATCTAAATTATACGGTGTCGCTAATATTGGAGCACACGTAAAAGTTGATTGAGATGGGGAGTTTTTCCAAGTTTCAAATTTTTCTTTTAATTCTAGACCAAACTCTTTTGTTTTATCATCTAAAAAGTTTACAATATTACATAAATCATTTACATCACCCATATAATCATGTTTCGTATCTTCTGTTTCACCTATAATTTTATATTTTAATCTAAGTAATGGGAATAATGTTATATCCTTGGCTTTATTATCGTTATAATTTATTTCATCTAAATAATTGGGTTGGGTTCTCCATTTATCAGTAGTTGATATGTCATCAGCTAAAAATAATTCTAATTGACTTTTAGTAGAAACGCTTAAACCGTTAAGATTTGTCTTCTGGGACCAATTGTTTTCTGTAAAATAATCTTGTGGCATACACGAATTATCTTCTCTATATTTCTCTTCTTTTTCTCCAGCATTATTCGTTGGTGTGCCGCAACCCCAAAGAAATTGTCTAGATTTGGCACAAGTTTCTTTATAAAAAAACTCAATATAAATTGAATTTATATCTAATGTCTTTCCGGTATAAAAAAATTTTTCTAAAACATTTCTTTTTTTTACTATTAAAATTAAAAATAAAACTAAAATTACTATCAATACCTTTTTTAAATTTAGCATTATATTTAGAATAATACTAGATTTTTTTTATTTAAATAAATCAATCATAATAAATGTAATGAGTTTATTCCAAAGAATTAAAGAATTTTTCTTACCTTATACATATTTCACCACAAGTAAATTATTAACAATCAAAGACCCTAAAATAGGACTTATTAATAAAGTAATCCAATTTATTATTTTTGGTTGGATTGTATTTGATTTAACATTTAATGAACTTTATCTAAAAACGGAAATTCCATCAGGATATACTACATTTTGGGCAGAAAATGGCGATTTAACTAATATTCAACAACAAAACCAATTCCAAGACTTCTCTTTCTGCGATAATAGTAGTTATAATTATGCCTATGATACAGATTACTGGCTTTATTCTAATATAAGTTGTATTAATCTTCCCTATAGTGAAATGTATCAAAAAGGAGAAAATGAATTTTTTTTTATATCACATTTTACAGAAAATGTTATAAATTGTAGTAAAACTATAAACACCAACGAATGTAAAAGAATAAATAATGAAGACTATTTTACAATAGGAACCGAAGGAATGCTATTAGGGTTCGACCATTTTTATACAACATCTTTTGAAGATGGTGGTAATTTACCTACAATAGTTAAAAGTGGTATAGATACATATATAAAAGACGAAAAGGGTAATGTATTGGAGTTTTTTCCAGCAGGGAAAACTATTATGATGAATGTTTCTAAATGGTTAGAATTAACCAATATTAGTCTTGACGAATATAATGATGGAACTAAACCTAGTTTAGAACACCCATATGTTCCACATAATAATCCCGCATTATTTAGATTGAGTGGTCTAGAAGTAATAATAAAAGTTAATTTCCATAATATGAAGAGTATTGGTGGCTATACAACTACTACTTCTGAAATTAATTTACAGGCGAATTCTGGATGGTCTAGTAAGGGTTCGTTAGTTACATATTTAAATTATCCAAATATAAGTCAAGTAAATAATACATATAGCTATATAGATAGGTATAGATATGGTATAAAATTTAAATTTGTTATTTCTGGAATTATGGGTAATTTTAATATTAATAATTTAATAACACACTTAACATCAGGTATAGTTTTAATAGGATTATCAAGTAGTATTTTAGCAACAATTATAGTATTTTCACAATCTAGATATGGTAAATATTTTAAAAAACTTAAATACACTCAAAAAAGTATATCAAATCCATCTCAAAGCACATTGGAAACATTTAATTTAAGAAATAGGAAAAATATTAAAAATATGAAAAATATGAAAAATAGAAAAAAATCAATATCAAAATGGCAAAATAATGTCTATCTTGATAGTGAAAGCAGTTTTGACTACAGTGATGTAAGTGATATAAATGATAATAATATAAATTATAGTAGAAATGATAATAATATAAATGATGTTAATATAAATGATGTTAATATAAATGTTATAAATGTTTAATAATTTTTACACCAGCATCTAAACATAATAATGAACATCCTATAGTGCCATTGATAAATAAGCATTTTGATATTGTATTTTTATTACGTTTTAATTCTCCAATTAAACCAGCACTTATAAAAATAATACCAACATACGCGGAATTTTCTAAAACTTTATTTAAATAACCCATTTTATATTAAACATAATTTTTCTTTTTTAAATACTTATTTGTAAAATTGATTTAAATTTTATTATTAAATAATAAATAATAAATACTATATAAAATGTCTAAAAAACACTTCAATACTAGTAATATTTGTATATATGCCTCTGAGTTAGCATCTCTAGTAGGTTTAAATAATTTCAAACCTATTTCAGAAACTCTATATAGAATATGGAAGAAGAACTTCCCTAAAGATTATGAACGAATTTTCAAAAAAATGGGAAACAAAGCAAATCCTTTAGAGGATAGTAAAATTAGTTTTCAAAAAATTGCTAAAAAATACAATAAAAATTTAGACTTAGATTTAGATAAATGTATTGATTCTAAAAATGTAGATAAGATGATATCTAAACGAGAAGAACTCATGGAGGTTTGTAAAGATATGGATGAAAAAGATAAAAAAAAAATAGAAGCAAACATTATTAATTTAACAAATACAGGATTTGGAACTAAAAATGAATCTAATAGTATCCATATTTATACCAAAATGACGGGAATAGCAGTTATTAATATTTCAAATTTTTATAAGCGAATTATTATGAAATCTGGAGATTATAATTGGTATGTAGGTGGTAAAATAGATGGTATTTGCCCAGATAAAACTATTATTGAAGTTAAAAATAGAATGCATAAATTATTCTATAATCTAAGAGAATATGAGAAAATACAAACATATTGTTATATGTATATTTTGGAATCTAATAAATCTCAATTAGTGGAAACTTATATGAAAGGGACGCAACCAGAGATTAATATTATAGATGTAGAATTTGAAGAAATATACTGGACTTTCATTTTTTCTAGAATTAATACTTTTGTAGAATACTTTAATTTATTTTTAGAAAATGACGAATTAAAAATAGATCTCTTGGAAAATGGAGTTGAAAATTTTAAGATTAATATTTATTAGACTACACTATTTTGCATTGGTACTGAGTAGGTCGTGCCCCCCCGCTCAACCGTAGCGGCCATTGGTACTGAGTAGGTCTTGCCACTTTGCACAGCCATAGCGGTTCCGTTTTTAGCAGAAATGTTAGTGTAATAAGAACCTTCCTCTGCCATTGGTACTAAAAATTTACCCACCCCTTTCCCGGAAACCGTAACACCCTTTCCGTTATGAACAGAATAGATAGCGTCTATCGTCTTTCTCAAATCACCTAACCAACCACTAACAACTTGGGGAATTTTACTATTTTTACTCATTTTATTTTCATAATACGTATATATACTTTCTTTTATCATATTAATTATTTGAAATTTCACAGACTCATTCGCGCAGAAGTCTTGCACCTGATTGTTTTCTATGAATGGTTTGATATATAAAGGGGAAATAATTGTATGTTGTAAACCTATATTCTTCGTACTAAGTCTTATTTTTTTTCCATCTATTACTTTTTCTTTATTAATAGTCATCAACCAGTCATCATCTCCAAAAATATATTGTTCGTTCCCTGGATCTTCTGGATCTTCTGGTTTCTTGTTGTTGGAAAATTTAATTTTTATATTTGTTTCGCTAAGTTTTAATTCCCACTGTTCGGGGTAAGTAAATGGATAAATCTTGTGTTTCTTGTATGATTCAATTATATCATAAATTTGATTGATTAAAGTATTAGCACCCCCCACCAAAATATTTTTTTTAATATACAGTTCTTTAGACATTCTTCTAGATTTTGAGCCTTTTCTAGACATTCTTCTAGATTTTGAACCTCTTTCCAATTTTGAGCCTTTTCTAGACATTCTTCTAGATTTTGAACCTCTTTCCAATTTTGAACCTCTTTCCAATTTTGAACCTCTTTCCAATTTTGAACCTCTTTCCAATTTTGAACCTCTTTTTGAGCCTTTTCTAGACATTCTTCTAGATTTTGAACTAGTGATTATATGTTTTTTCGATTTCTTCATATTTATAATATAATACAATAAATTAATTTTCATTAAACTAATTAAATAAATTGTATAAACATTAAATAAATTTTATAAACATTAAACTAATTAAATATTTTTTCTAAACGTAAAAGTTTATGTAAATCATTCACAATATTATTACCAAGAACAATATCAACAATATTATTATATCCAGCGATAACATTTGCCGTTAAAACTCCACCCATCATTGCTCCAGTAACACCTATAACACATACATCTTGACCTGTTAAATATAATCCTTCTATATTTGTCTCTGGTTTTAATTCCATAGCTTCAGTTAATCTATACGAATTCATATCTAACCCATAAGATTCTCCTTCAAAGGCATTAAAATAAAATTGTGTAGAAAGAGGTGTTCCTATATTTACTTCTAATATTTTATCTTTTAATTCTGGATAAAATCTTAATAATCCCTCATCTAACATTCTATCTCCAATTTCTTTTTTAAAATTATTATAATATTCCCCTCTTTTAGTACATTTTTCATTTTCCCATTGTTCGAACCATTCTTTTTTAGCAACTGTTAAAATAATCGCATTACTTACATTTGGATATTTATCTGACCACGCACTATCTTTCATACTTGAAAATCCCATAAATAAAGGTATTGGAGCGACTAATGGATTTTCTAAAAAGTCTTTCATTAATTTTTCATAATCTCCATGCGGATATATCCAAAAATTACTACTTCTTAAATTTAATTCTTTTGGTTTGCCATCCAATTTAACAAAACAATACATATGCTGGACGGAAGGAGGGATTTTATCTAACATCTTATTATAAATATTATCCTGTTTAGTTTTAACCAGTTTCTTAAATGTATTTCTTAATCCTACCGCACTAACCACAGTTTTACAATAAATAATATCGTCATTTTCCATTATTACTCCACTAACCTTATTATTACAAATTAAAATTTCAGCGACTTGTTTTCCAACTAATACTTTACCACCATAATGATTTATATTTTTACACATTTCTTTTGCTATAACACCAGTCCCTCCTCTAGGATACCAACCTCCGTCCAAATAATGATGGACGATACAAGCATGCGTATAAAAACTTGCTTCTTGGGGAATCTGCCCATAATCACCAAATTGACCAAATAAAACAGAAATTAATTTTTCATCATTAAATATTTCTTTTACCACATCATAGGCACTTTTTTTACAATAGTAATTATAATCCTTATTAAAGTATGCCATTATTTTATTAAATGAAGGGATTATTTTATTAAATGAAGGGATTATTTTATTAAATGAAGGGATTATTTTATTAAATGCGAATATTTTATTAAATGCTAATATTTTATTAAATGAAGGGAATATTTTTGAAATGAAAAAGTTATCTTTCTTAGAAATACTTTTAATTAAATCAAAATATTTAACAAACGACTCTTTAGGAGTTAAAGGAAACTTTTCCATTAAATAATTTATAAGATTATCTTCTCCCGCTTCAAATTCGTAATGGTCTTTACCTATAAAAATTTCATCATAAATCTCCTTTTTATCCTTTCGCTCCCATCCCATTTTACACCAACTAATAGGATTAAATGTTAATAAATCTAATACATTAGTTAATTTCTTAATGTTTCCAATATAATGAAGTCCAGTCTCGTGTTCTACTCCTTTATCCTCAAAAGAATGAGTTGTCCCACCAGCAATATAATGTTGCTCTAAAACCAAGACTTTTTTACCAAATTTTGATAATAATCCGGCTGTAGTTAATCCACCTATACCACTTCCTATAACAATAACATCTATATCACTTGGAACTTTTTTACTACTATATCTATCTTTAGTATAATCTTTATCTAAAACAATTTCTTTATCTAAAATAGTAATCCTTTCGTAACTATAATTATATCTACGATATATCTCATAAAAAAAATAAACAAGTAAAAGAATTAGTGCTATCATTATATTTTAATTTAATTTATGTTATAATTTTTTAATTTAAATCAAATTAAAAAAATATAATTGTTTATATTTAGATTCGCTTATATTTATATTTATATTTATATTTAGATTCGCTTATATTTATATTTAGTTTATATTTAGTTTATATTTAGTTTATATTTAGTTTATATTTAGTTTACATTCATATCATATTGTATTCGCTATTTTTACGACCACATAACGAACAAACAATACCAACACATAAAATTGTAATTAATAATAATGTTAGAATAATTCCAATATAGGAAAATGTTTCTTGTAAACTAAATTGTTTGAAATGTGTTAAATTACAATCATACTTAACTCCTAACCTATTAGTGTAAGTCATATTGGTGTTAATACATTCCCCTAATGACATATTATCGAAAACATTAATTTCACTTAGTAATTCCTGGCAACATTCCGGATATCCATTCACAATAGATGTTTTAAAACATAAATTATCTAGTGTAAAATTCTTAAAAGAAGGATTAGAACAATTAGAAGTATTATATAGTTGTGTTACAAAATTAACATTGTCTGGGAATCCAAATTTAGATTCAATTAAGGCGCTCGCTATTAAAAGATGGAGTAAAGTAATCATTTTAGTAGTTTGGGACATATTTATTATAGATGATTTGTTTATTATCCAGTTGATAAATTATAAAATCAATTTTTTTAGGAACAATTAGTTATATTACAAAATCCCAATTTGGTACAAATAACACTCGGCGAAAAACCAGCGACTATCCATTTCATAATTTCTTGAATATTATTTAATATAAATAAACATTCCTTACCAGAAGGACCAATTATATGATTACAAATATCTTTAACAATTATTATAATTTCAGTTATAGTATTATTTAAATTATGGGCATCTTTAGATATAATTCCTACGATATCTTCACACAATACGCAAGTTTTATTTTTAGAAATTTCTATAGGTGCAGCAAAAGTATAAACTGTTAAAGTTGCGAAAATTCCAAATACTAAGAGTTTATTCATTTTTAAGAGTTTATTCATTTTTAAGAGTTTATTCATTTTTAAGAGTTTATTCATTTTTAAGAGTTTATTCATTTTTAAGAGTTTATTCATTTTTAAGAGTTTATTCATTTTTAAGAGTTTATTCATTTTTAAGAGTTTATTCATTTTTAAGAGTTTATTCATTTTTAACATTACCAAATATCTAATAGTATTCTTTAAATAATTATAAACTAATTTAAAGATTTTTTTATATTAATTTTTAATGAATTTGATATTATTAACTACATTACTTTTTTATCAATCTAAACAAGTATACGTTATATTAGGAGGTTCTAGTGCGGCAAATTATACAGGAACAAATAAAGATGTTTTATCATATGATAATGGTAATTGGGAAATAGCATCTAATCATATATATGGTAAGTTGGGAAGTCCATGGTCTGAAGTAGGCAATAAATTAAATACTAATTTAAATGAAACTATTTACTTTGTAGATTGTGCGAGGATAAATGCTAGTTTAATAGATTGGAAAGAAAATAGCTCATATTTTAATTTAGCACAAAAATGTTTTGATATTGCTGGGAATATATCTATAAATTATAATGTTATATGGCAAGACAACTTATATTCTGCAAATAGTAATTATTTTATAAATACTATATTGGGAATGAGAAAACCAAAAAGTAATTGGTTTATAGCTATAGATACATTTACATATTCTAATGATTATAGAATAAATAAATTAGAAGATATTTATTATTTAACTAATAATTATCCAGATATTTATTTAGGGGCTAATTTAGATAGTTTATGTATACAAAATATAACGAATATTAATATAAATAAACTTGTAGACTTGTGGACTAAAAGTTTAATTAATAAAATAAATGCTTTATCTATCGATGATATTTATTCGGAATGTTTAAATATTAAGTATTTTGATTATTTTATATTTACTACGATTATATCATTTTTTATGTTATTCGGATGTTTATATGCGTTTTATTATTATAAAAGAAGAAAAGAGTATAGAAGATTAAATAATGTTCCGAATATTTAATATAGAATAATTATAATATGATAATTTTACTTTTAAATTTAGTTCATTTTATTTTGTTATTTTCCCCAATTGTAATATATTTTATTCCAATAAAATTTATGAAATATATCAAATATATTTTTAAATATGGATTTTTATTATTACTTTTAATACCAATACATTGGATGTTATTAGATAATAAATGTGTATTTACTTTAGTTACGAAATATTTTGGAGATATGGATGATGTAGAAACTGAATCTGGATTTTCTGAAAAATATCTAAAATGGTTATATCAACCAATTATGAATATTATAGGATGGAAATGGAATTCAAATGGACTTTTTAAAATGGTTAATTTACATTGGGGAATTAATTTTTTTCTATTGTGGTATTTTTTATTTTTCGTTGGAAAGTGTAATTTAATCTAATTTCAAAAAATAAAAATCTTTATTAATAGTATAAAATGGTTGTCAATAAAGGAAATCGCGAATTGAGGTCTTTTACTGTTGTGAAGGTTCAAAAAGAAGATGGTTGTTCTACTAAATTTAATAATGATTCTAGATTAGTTAGTTCAACTCCAAATTCTGCGGCGAAAAAGGCTTTCTCTAGATTATGTAATTTAAAGAGAGTAAAAGGTAAATGTACATTTATTGTTACTGTAATGGATACTACCAATAATCACTCGCTTAAGGGTAAAGAATATACTTATAAAATTGAGAGGAAAAAACTTGATAAACCAATAGTCTTACAAGCAGGAACTAACAAAGAGTATAAGATTAACTATACGGTTAAAGCCAAAAAAGCGTTTGATAAAAAAGAACCATCTAAATGTAGGAGTAAGTCTAGTGGTATTATGATGAAACAAAATCCTCGAAAGAATAAACAAGAAGAAAAAAAAAGAAGAAAAAAAACTTTAAAGAATAATAAGAGTTCTAGTAATAGTCGTAAGAATAATGGTCGAAGTTTAATGAATCGTTTAAGAATTAATTAAAGTTATTTTCTAAAAAATAGTAGTTATTTTCTTATATATTCATAATTTTCAATAAACCAATCTATTGTTTTATCAATTCCTAAATTGATATTAGTAAATTTAAATTCTTTATTTATACTTACTAATTTTTTATTATCTGCCGTTTTTTTATATTGTCCATCCGAATAATTTGTATTAAATATTATTCTATCTTGATATTCAAACTTTTTAGCAATAATTTCTCCAACTTCTTTAATACTTATTTCATCTTTAACTGATAAAATAATACTTTCAGTATCTTTATAGTTTTCAATCATCCACAATATTAATTCTGCCAAATCTTCAGAATATATAAATTGTCTTAATGGAGAACCTGAACCTCTTATTTCAAAATCTTCATTATTTAATTTAGATAAATAGCATTTATGTATTAGTGCTGGGATAACATGACCATCTTGTAATGAGAAATTATCTGATGGTCCATAAATATTTGTGGGAATAATACAAATATAATTTCTATTAAATTGTTTTCTGTATGATTTGCTATGAATTTCTAACATTCTCTTCGCATAGGCATATGAAAAGTTAGATTCGTGTGGCGGACCTTCATTCAACATTTTTTCATTTATAGGATATTTTATATTATCAGGAAAAATACACGTAGATAGACAACTTATTATATTTTGGATATTACAATTATGTGCAGCTTTTAAAACATTTAGATTAAGAATAATATTATCTTCATACATTTTTACAGGTTCATTTATATTTTTAAATAGACCACCGACTATAGCTGCCAAATGAATTATTATATCTGGTTTTATTTTATTTAGATATTTTTCTACCTCGTCATAGTTTAAAAGATTACACTCTTTTGTATTAGAAAATATGAATTGATGATCATATTTTTTATAAATATTTTGGATGGCTCTTCCAACTAATCCATAACCTCCAGTAACTAAAACTTTCATTAATATAAAAATTGATAAAAAAGTTTTTATATAAACTTACATAAATAGATAAACTTACATAAATAGATAAACTTACATAAATAGATAAACTTACATAAAATGGAACAAACTTGTATCTTTTCGAATGATTTTTCTACAAATAAGTGTGAAACTAAAATTAAAGTTGTAGAAAAAACTCACGATGATGGAAAAGAATTTTATAATATTATGTATGAACATACCCATATAGAAAAAGATGAAAGGATTAAATGTCTACATATAGAAGATATAAAAAATCCAAATCCATTCTTTGATACACCAATGATTGAACATTTTGGAGGTGATATTATAGTAAAAAATGAATTGACTGAAGTATTAATCAAATTTTTAACAATGGCTGACGAAGAGTTAAGTAAAAAATCGGGGAATATTAGTGCAGTAAACTATAGAATCCAAATTATGCAGAGTATTGCTAATTTTTGGGATTAATCTATATAATCTATATAATCTATATAATCTATATAATCTATATAATCTATATAATCTATATAATCTATATAATCTATATAATCTATAAAAATAAAAAAATAAAAAAATAAAAAAATAAATTTAAAATTCAAAAAATAAATCTGCTAAACTTTTTTTTTGAAATTGGATTCCCCCCCCCCCGATTTTTTGACCTTTTTATTTGGGTCATTTGACCTTTTTTCTAATTTAAATAACAGTTACTATGTTTGAAAATGACCTTTTTTTAAAATGATATGAGAGTATGGTCTTTGTCCCAAATTCATTTTTGGGTCATTTTTATTGACCTTTTTTTATCCTACCATAACTATTATAAATATTGTTTATTATTATTTTATTTATATAAGAATTTGGTAAGAACCATAAAAAAATCATTTTGACCTTTTTTAACTTTAGTCCTTAACTATTATATTTTTAATTTATTATATACGTTTTTAAATAGGATTTAGGTGTAAAATTATAAAAGGTCATAAAGGACAAAATCGTATTCTTATCATATATTTTATCTTTTGTATATTATATACCATAAATGATTTATGAATGTTCAAAATGTCTATTTTTTAGTGAAAATAAATCAAAATTTAGGAGGCACCTAAATACTAAAAAACATAAGACTAATTTTAAAGAATTGGAGACTTTCGAGGATATAGAACTATATAAAAAACCTCTAGAAACGGAACTTTTAGTAAAAAGGTCAAATTCTGCTCAATTTTGCTCACAAAATGCCGAAAAAAGGTCAAATTCTGCTCAATTTTGCTCGCAAAATATCGGAAAAAGGTCAAATTCTGCTCAATTTTGCTCAAAAAGGTCATTTCCTGCTCAATTTTGCTCACTAATAGATAATAATTTATTAGACTTTGAACAAGTTAATAACTGCGAATTATTTATAAATGATAATGATAATACTATAAATGATAGTGATAATACTATAAGTGATAATACTATAAATGATAATACTATAAGTGATAATACTATAAATGATAATGATAATACTATAAATGATAATGATAATACTATAAGTGATAATACTATAAGTGATAATACTATAAATGAAAATATTATAAATAATTTAAAATGTGATTTTTGCGATTATACTACCAATAGAAATAGTAATTTTAAAAGACATATACATTTATGTAAAAATCGTATAAGTGATGAAGCGAAATATAAAGTATTATATGAGAAAAATGAAAATGAAAAACAAAATTTAATTCATAAACACGAAAAGGAGAAGGAAATATTATATAAACAAATTGATAAATTATTGGAAAAAGTGGGACACACTACAAATAATATTCAAAATAATATAATACTAAATAATTTTGGAAAAGAGGATTTATCTCATATTAATAATGATTTTAAATCATATTTATTAAAGGGTCCTTGGACGATGATACCGAGAATGATTCAAAAAGTCCATTTTGATAATAGCAAACCTGAAAATAAAAATATACTTTTACCTAATAAAAAAGAACCATATGTAAAAGTATTTGAAAATGCCACGTGGAAATTTAGAGATAGAAAAGAAACTGTTAAAGATTTGGTAGACTCCAATTATAATAGACTTGATGAATACTATGGTGAAGATGGTAATAATATATTAAATATTAATCAAATAAAAAGATATAAAAGTTTCCAAGATAAATATGATAATTATAATAAAGAAATTATAGATAAAGTAATTAGAGAAAGTGAATTAGTTTTAATAAATCAACCCAATAAAAATAATAAATAATAATAAATAATAAATAATAAATAATAAATAATAAATAATAAATAATAATAAATCTAAGAACCACATGCCAAACAATCAGGGTCATTTAATTTACAAGCTAGAATAGTCTCTTCTTTTTTTTCCATTCCAGGGTCAATAGTAACTTGTTGTGCCTTTGCTACTGATCTAGAACGAAGATAGTAAATTCCAGTTTTTAACCCTTTATTCCAAGAGTAAAAGTGCATAGAACTTAATTTCGCCACATCGGGTCTTGCTATAAAAAGATTAAGGGACTGCGATTGACAAATAAATGCCCCTCTATCCGCCGCCATATCAATTAAAACTTTCTGACTCATTTCCCATACCGTTTTATAGATAACTTTAATATTATCTGGGATTTCATCTATTTGCTGGACACTTCCATCATAATAAATAATCTTATCCTTTAATTCTTGATTCCATAATCCTAATTTTAATAAATCTCTTACCAAGTGTTCATTTATAACAATAAATTCTCCTGCCAAAGTCCTCCTGATATATATATTGGATGTATATGGTTCGAAACATTCATTATTACTTAAAATTTGGGAAGTTGATGCGGTAGGCATAGGAGCAACTAAAAGACTATTTCTAATACCAAACTTCTTAATATCTTTTACCAATTTTACCCATTTAGATTTCATATCTTTATTTGGTTCCACACCCCACATATCAAATTGTAGAATTCCCTGACTTACAGGACTTCCCTCAAAACTACTATAACTACCTAAAAACTTGTCCCTATCAAGTTCTTCTCTAATAGGTAATAATTCTTTTTCTAGTTGTTCTTTTTCTAAAATTAAGGCATTTTTCTCGTCACCATCCATAATACTAATTAATGTTTCGCAAATTTCTTTATATTTCCTCATTGGTTTCTCACGTTTTTTAGAAATTTCCATAGATGTTTCGAGAGAATAGTAATAAATCGTTTCGAAAATTTTAATATTTACTTCTTTTGCTTCAGGTGTGTCAAAACCAATCTTTAACATAGCGAAAACATCAGCAAGACCCTGTACGCCTATTCCAATAGGTCGATGCCTAGTATTTGATTTTTTTGTTTCTGGAATAGGATAATAGGTTACATCGATTACTTTATTAAGATTTCTAACAATTTGTTTAACCATTTCTCCTAATTTATTATAATCAAATTCGTTCCCATTTTCTCCTTTAATTATATATCGCGGAAGACCTACTGACGCCAAATTACAGACGGCAGTTTCTTCGGAATTAGAATATTCTATAATTTCGCAACATAAATTAGAAGACTTAATGGTGCCTAAGTTCTGTTGGTTAGATTTTTTATTACAAGAATCCTTAAATAAAATATATGGATTTCCAGTTTCAATTTGAGATTCAATAATATGTTTCCAAAGTGTTTGTGCTTTAATAGTTTTTTTACCTCTACCTTCTTTTTCATACCTACAATATAATTCTTTAAAATCATTTCCATAACAATCTGCTAATCCAGGGCATTCATCTGGACACATTAAAGTCCAATCCCCATCTGCTTTAACCCTTTCCATAAATAAGTCTGAAATCCACATAGCAAAGAACAAATCTCTCGCTCTTTCTTCTTCATTACCATGATTTTTCCGCAAATCTAAGAAATCCTCAATATCACTATGCCAAGGTTCTAAATAAATAGCAATTGAACCATTTCTTTTATTCCCTCCTTGGTCAACATAACGTGCCGTATTATTAAATACTCTTAACATAGGAACTAATCCATTAGAAATTCCATTAGTTCCTCTAATTAAACTATTCTTTCCTCTTACATTATGAACGTGTAGACCTATCCCTCCTGCCCATTTTGAAATTAGGGCACAATCTTTTAATGTTTCATAAATACCTCCAATAGAATCATCCTTCATAGATAGGAGAAAACAACTACTTAATTGTGGTCTTTTAGTTCCTGCATTAAATAATGTTGGCGTGGCATGAATAAAATATTTTTCAGACATAGAATCATACGTTTTTATAGCATCTTTAATATTTTCACCGTGGATTCCTAAGGCAACCCTCATAAACATATATTGGGGACGTTCCACAATTTTCCCACCAACCTTAAAAAGATAACTTCGTTCTAATGTTTTAAGTCCAAAATATCCAATATTACCATCTCGTTTATGTTTAATAACACTATTGAGTTTAGTTTTATGGATTTGAACCAAGTCATATAATTCTTGCGAAATAAGAGAACTCTTAACACCGTGGTAATCTTTATTATCATATAGGATTTGAATAGTTTCAGAAAATGACGGAGATGTATTTTTCTCTAAATTAGACATTGTAATACGTGCTGCCAAAATTTGGTAATCAGGGTGAGTTGTAATCATTCCCGCACAAATCTCGCCCCCTAAAATATCTAATTCAGTTGTACTAACTCCATCATATATTTGATTACAGATTTTTTGAGCAATCAAATGGGGATTTACATCAAGGGTTATTGAGAGAGATTTAATTCTCCTAAGAACCTTATCAAAGGATACTTCCTCACTTGACCCATCACGTTTATTTACAAAGATAGCGTTCATTGAATCCATAAAATTTTTAATAATTGTATCAAAGATTTTATTTTTCAATTTTAAATTTATTTATAAAAAAGTTTAAATTTATTTATTTCCTTTTAGTTTTATATTTTCTTTGTCTTTTTTTAGTTTGTTTCTTTTTTTGTTTTTTTTTAGTTTGTTGTTTTATTTTCTTAGCTTTCTTTTCTAGTTCTTTCTTTGCTTTATCTTTCGCATCCTGTTCTTTCTTTGCTTTCTCTTCTAGTTCTTTCTCTTTCTTTGCTTTATCTTTCGCATCCTGTTCTTTCTTTGCTTTCTCTTCTAGTTCTTTCTCTTTCTTTGCTTTATCTTTCGCTTCCTGTTCTTTCTTTGCTTTCTCTTCTGGTTCTTTCTTTGCTTTATCTTTCGCATCTTGTTCTTTCTTTGCTTTCTCTTCTTGTTCTTTCTTTGCTTTCTCTTCTAGTTCTTTCTCTTTCTTTTCTTTCTTTGCTTTCTCTTCTGGTTCTTTCTTTTCTTTATCTTTCGCATCTTGTTCTTTATCTTTTTCTTTATCTTTCTCTTCTAGTTCTTTCTCTTTCTTTTCTTTCTTTGCTTTCTCTTCTGGTTCTTTCTCTTCTGGTTCTTTCTCTTCTGGTTCTTTCTCTTCTGGTTCTTTCTCTTCTAGTTCTTTCTCTTCTAGTTCTTTTTCATCTATGTTATCTTCATCTTTTGTTAGAGGACCCCTGGAAATAATTAATCCAGTAGAAGAATCAACTTGACTTTCTTGTGTAGGTGGGAATATTTTACCCATACCTATTATTGTTAAATATGTTTCATTTAAACCTTCCAATTCTTTATTTGTTAAAAGCATAATTTTTAATGTTCGTTGATATGGATCCCAAAAATATCCATTCCAAATAGAAATATCACCAAAATAATAATATATCTTATTTTCTTCATTTATTTTTTTTTTTAAATCAAAATACATAACTAGAAAAGTGGTACTATCTCCACCCTTTATTCTAATAAATAACATTTTACCTATAAAATATGTATTGTCGTCATAAGTATCCATTTTGGTATCAAAATCCGGTAACATTTTAGCAGTTAATTTTTTCGCCATTAAATATCCATTAGTTTCGTTTATTTCTTCCATATCCATAATATCTTTATTTAAAAAATCGTGTGAAACATAATGATTCATAAAAGTATGAGACATATATTCACCTAAATAAGTTTGTTTATTACTTAATTTACCATTTAGTAGCAATGAAGTTATATTTACAGTGGGTGTTCCATCTTTATAACTTATAACTGCCAAAGGATAGTTTTCCTGTTGTAAAAATGTATAATTGGCTACTTCTATAGTATCATTTTTTTTTATAGTATCATTTTTTTTTATAGTATCATTTTTTTTTATAGTATCATTTTTTTTTATAGTATCATTTTTTTTTATAGTATCATTTTTTTTTATAGTATCATCTTTTTCATATATTTCTTTTTTAAAATATTTTTTTTGTTTTATCATATATAATTTTAAATATTCTTTATATTCTGTATATTCTTGAAATATGACACCATATTCATTCGAATTAGTATTTATAACATCATTAGTATTTATAACATCACTATTAATTGTAAAATTTGTTATATTTTCACCAAAAATTTTTTTTAACATAGTAACTCCATTTTCTTCAGGGTCAACAAATGTATAATCTTCTTTTGATACATTCGGTACACTTGAACCATTAGATACACTTGAACCATTCGATACACTAAAACCTTTTAAATATGCCAAATTTATATTATCCGATGTATCATCTATAAATAAAATTTTATCATTTAAATTTTTTTCTGTATACATTTGAAAAACACCATTTTTTTTTTCATTTAATAAAATCTGTTCTAACATTAAAACTTTAATAGATACCCACGGTTCTTTACCAGATTCCATAATAAATTTAATTTTATGTTCTCCTTCAACCCAATATTCGTCTTTTACAAGGTTATTTCTACCTACTTGGTTTTGTTTACCTTCTTGGTTTTGTATATCTACTTGGTTTTGTATATCTACTTGGTTTTGTATATCTTCGTTTTTTTTGGATGAAGAATAAATGGCAGTTATACATCCAAATAATTTTTTATAATCGTTAGGGTAATTTTCTTTAAAAAACTTACATATTTTTATGGTATAACCTCTCGTAATTATATAAATTTTTATTCCCACTTCATGTAAAAATTTAAATAACTTTAATACATAATTAAAATTTGTATCTTTATAACAATTAGTAGAATTACATTGATTACTTGTTAAATGGCCATCTATTAATGTTTGGTCGAAATCAAATGCGACTACTTTAATATCTCTATTCGGTTGGGTTTCTGCTACTACTGCTGGTGCTACTGCTACTACCGGTTCTCCTTCTCCTTCTGCTTCTCCTTCTGCTTCTGCTGCTACTACTGCTGGTGCTACTGCTACTACCGGTTCTCCTTCTCCTTCTGCTTCTACTTCTGCTTCTGCTTCTGCTCCTGCTGCTACTTCTGCTACTTCTCCTGCTACTTCTTCTGCTACTACTTCTGCTCCTGCTGCTACTGCTTCTCCTACTTCTGCTTCTGCTGCTACTGCTGCTTCTGCTACTACCGGTTCTCCTACTTCTACTGCTTCTGCTGCTCCTCCTATTAGTACTTTAACGTCTTTATCTTCTTCGTTGTCATTAACTACTAAGTTTGCTTCTTCTCCCGCCTTCGCGACTAAACTATTAGTTATATTTTTAGGTGTAAAAAATCTTTCATTTACATAGTTGGAAATATTTGGCGCAATTAAAACTATTTCTTTATGTTCGTCATACTCCCCAGCACTATGTTCTATAGTTATTGGGAAAGCGGCACCAGATTCAACCGTCCCAGTAACAATACAGTGTACTCCTTGAGATATTAAAAATTCTATAATATCATTATCTCGTTTTAAAACATCTGTATTTAAAAATGTAGAAGGATTATTAAATATTCTGAGAAAAATTGAATGTATGAAAAGAAACATATCCATTTGTTGAGAGTCCTTTGTTATAATATCCCAATTAATTATATAACCTAATATTTCATTAGTAAATTCAATAAATTGGTTTAATCCAGTTAAACTTTTCATACCCAAATGTTCTTTTAAATCAATATCCATTATATCTTTATCTAAAAATAGTCCAGCAACAGACATTCCTCCGCCTGTTTTACTTTTTGTAGGACTATTAATATTTACAGGACTATTAATATTTACAGGACTATTAATATTTACATGACTATTAATATTTACAGGACTATTATTTTTTGTAGGACTAATATTTTTTGTAGGACTTTTACTATCTGGATAAAGTTCTTTTTCTATATTTTCGCATTGTTCTAAATTTTTAGTAAAAGCGTGTTCATTTTCTACTTCTTCACCATCACCAAAAGATTGGGAGAAATTAAGAAATATATCTTTTTTTTTAGTTTCTTTTTTACTACAAATTTTCAATAATAATTTTTTTTTCTCTTGTGCTACATTTTTTTTTATTTTTTTTTTAAATTCATCTAAATCATCTTTTTCGAAGTCAACTTCTTTTACCGCTTTATATATATAATCATAAAGATTATAGAAATAATAAAGTTTATAATAATATAATGTAAAAGACCTTTTCAAATTTTGCGATTCATCCTTCATCTTAAAAATACTATTAAAATTATCATCTCGGAATATAAGCGAATAACTAATTTTTAAAGTTTTAAAGAAATCAATTAAAGCATAATCGTGACATAATAAAGTAGAGAATTGTGTATCAAAAATCATAATTTTACCTGTATTAAAAAAATCTTTACAATTATCATTCCATATTGATAAAGGTGGTATTTTATCACCAATTATATAATTTTCTTCTTTATCTATAATTCCATAAATAGAATCTAAATATTTTGTCAAATCTTTATTTATAGAGTCTTTCCTTATGTTTCCATTTGAATCTAATTTACATACTTTATTATAGTATTTTTTTATGTTTTCAACTAAAAAATCAATCATAAATTTAACTTCACTTTTTGTTAAAAAAGTCGAAGCAGAGTTTTCTATATTATTTTCTATAACAAATGGATAAATCAATAATAATGCTCCTAATTGTTGTAATAGAATCACCAATTCTATATAACCTTGTCTTCTCGCATTTTTATATGCTCTCATTAAAGATTCGTGAATAAGAACACAATATGAAATTTCCCCATCGTGTGTTTGGGTTAATATATCATTAACTCTATTATAAATAGCATTAAGGAATCTTTTATCATTATTATCGATAAAATCTGCAGTGGTTACTCTATCTATTGGAACAAATGTTTTTTTAATTTCTAAATCATTTTTTTCTGGGTAAAGTTCTATACCTTGTTTTAAAAGAGTTTTATCTAATTCAAAAATAAATCTCATTTTTTGTATTTCTCTATAAGATAATATAATATGTACCTGATTCCCATACTTTGAAACCAAACTCATAATATTACTTATAGTTGAAATAACATAACTTCCTTTATCAAAAAAGTTTCCTACAAAAGCTACTTTATTTTTTGTATTTTCTAAAAAAATATGTAATGATTTAAAAAAATTAGGTTGGCACAATACTTTTGTAAGATATTGGTTTATATGTTTTTCTTGACAACCCTTAATATCCGATATTAATATTAATTTTGGATCTTCACTATTACTGTTTGTAGTACTATTATTTTTTGTAGTACTTTTACTTTGTATACTATTATTTTTTGTAGTACTATTATTTTTTGTATTACTATTATTTTTTGTAGTACTATTATTTTTTGTAGTACTATTATTTTTTGTAGTACTATTATTTTTTGTAGTACTATTATTTTTTGTATTCATTATTAAAATAGTATTATATTATTTTTAATTATTTTTTACCATTTTTTCAAGAAGTTCCATAGAACACGAACCCATTTCTAATACTTTTTTATGGAATTCTTTTATAATATCTTTATCATTACCTTTATCATTACCTTTATCATTACCTTTATCAGTACCTTTATTATTTTTCAAAAAATATTCTTTTAGTTCTTTAAATTTCAATTCACCTATTTTATAAGCGAGTGCCTGTCCAGCATACGCCACATATCTATATATTTCATTTTCTATTTCTTTTTTTGAAAATGTAGTATTTTGTTTCATATAATCAAAACATTTCTTAAAATCCCATCCATAATAATGTATCCCAGTATCTACAACTAATCTACACGCTCTCATCATTTCATAATTATAACAACCAAATCTAAACATTATATCTTTTTCATCTTTCGAATCTTTAAAAAAATCGTGTGCCAATGATTCTGCGTATAATGCCCAACCTTCTACATAAGCAATTTCATCTCCACAATAAGATATAAAATTTGGTAAATCTAAATCATTTACATAGGTTAATTGAAAATGATGACCAGGATTTCCTTCGTGTAAAGAAAGACTTAATGTGCTATAAGTTTGATGGTCTTCTACATCACTCATATTTAAAAAAAATGTTCCTTTACGTTTATTATCTATTGAACACATTCTATAATAGGCACCCGCGTCACTATCTTCTTTAAATTCTGGGACTTTTTTTAAAAGATAGTCGTGACTAATTTTGATGTTAAAATATTTTGGTATAATTTTTTCATTAATTATTTTTCTAACTCTTTCGTAATCATTTATAATATTAGATTTACTTTTAAAAGTCATTTTTCGTAGTTGATTATTTGTAGGGCGTTTCATATTATTTGTTAAAAATAAAACATCTATCTCTCCATTAATTCTTTCTACTTCATCTAATCCTAATTTATGTATTTTTGGAATATTTGGATTTTTTAAAGTGGTATAGTTTTTCACTAAATATTTATAAACTTCTGGTCCACCAGGATATCTTAAGTCATCGCTACAATTATCTATATATTCATTTTCTAAAAATTTTATCATCTTTTTTATTTTTAAGGTAAATTGTATATCCATTACTTCTAAATATTCATCTTTTAAATTATTAGGTATTTTACTGGGAGAAACTAAATAATTTTTGGTCTTTATAACATTCTTTAATTGTTTTAGAGTTTTTTTCATTATAATTTTTGAAAACACTATATCTTTAGAAATCCCTTCCCTCATTTTACAAATAGACGAATCAATCACTTCAAAAAAACTTCTAGTTTGAGAAATTAAATTTTTAAAATCCTTATTAGTTTTAAGTGGTAAGAAACTCTTCCCTGACGAAGTTTCTATATGGTCTATTATAAAATTATTGAAATGGTCAATAGGTAGTAAATCAAAAGGGTATTTATATGATTCTAAATCTCCTTCTAATCTTGATTTTAAAACATTTATATGGTGGATATCTTTTTTTGATAAGTCCAATTTATTAATTTTTTTGATAAGATTTAAATATTTTTTATAAAAAATTTTATTTTTCACTATTTCTTGTTCTGATAAATAATTGGGATATAAATGATTATATTTATGTATTCCTATAAAAGTAGCCATAATAGGAATCAATTCCATATATTCTTTAAAATAATCTTCAAATAATTTTTTTAGAGCAGCATTCATATTAATTTGTAATAAAATAAAATAATTATTTATTTATTTTATTTCATTTAAAAATAAATTAATTAAAAAATGAATGTTAGTATATTATGACTTTGAAACCACTGGATTAAATCAATTCCATGATAATATTACCGAATATTGTTTTTTGAAAGAAAAATCCAATACTAGTATTATCTCATTAGTAAATCCAGAGAAAGAATTATCAGAGATTGTAAGAAGAATTACAGGTATAACACAGGAAATGGTAAATTCTGCACAACCTTTACAAGAGCATATTTTCACTATTATTGAATTTTTAGCATTACCAAATGAATTTACTTATTTAGTTGCTCATAATGGAGATAATTATGATTTTATTATTTTAAGAGAACAACTTAAAAAATATGGATATAACATAAATACATTACATTTTAGGAGTATAGATACACTACTGCTCGCTAAAAAAATGTATCCACATATTAAAAAATATTCATTAGTTTCTTTATGTACACAATTCGGTATAAATATAATGGAGGCACATAGAGCAGACGCCGATACAGAAATGGTAAAAAATTTATTTCATTATATGGTAAATGATTTAGTAAATATATTATCTATCAATAAAGAAACTTTGCTTCATAATCCAGAATATGTTTATAATTATATTAATGGAATCTAATCATCGTCACTATCTGTTAAAAATCCTATAGTTGTTTCTAATTTACTATCTGTTTCTAATTTACTATTTGTATCTAATTTACTATTTGTATCTAATTTACTATCTGTAAAGCTTAACGTATTTTGTTTAATTATTTTTTTTTTAAAGTTATTAGGTTTATATTTATTAGGTTTATATAATAGATTCAATTCATCCATTGGTTTTTTCCTATATTCTAATACATCTTCCCAGTATTTATTTATTTTAGGTACCGCTTCTTCATTCCACCATTTTACATCTCTTTTAATGAGGAGGTCATTATATTTCAACACTTTCCAATAACTAGTGCGTTGATATTCAAGATTGGAATCTTCCATTATGGTATCAATTATTTTAGATTCCCATAATTCTATATATGTCCTACTTTTCCCTAATTCGCAATAGAAATATACATCTTTTCCTTTACTTAAATTATAGGCGTCTATTACCACTCCCTTTTCTAATCCATTTTTATTATAATAATCATTAATACCTATATCTAAATAATATTCTTCTTTTTCGGCATATTCTTTAATAAAACATTCTACAAAATCGCAAAATTCCAAATCACATACATCTAATTGCCCTTGGACTTGTGCCCAATAATATTCTGGACAAAATCCAGTAATTGGTCTTCCGCTAGGGCACTTAATCTCTATCATTCTACCAATCATTGACCTATTTTTACTATTACTATCAACAATTCCGTCAGGGGAGGCACCGAAATGTTTAATTTCTGGATGAGGGATACATCCATACTCAAAAATACTAACATCATTGCGGAATTCAAATATGTTGGTTACAACTTCTTCATATTTAACACCGTGCTGGATTGCTTTATTTGTAACAAAAGGAATATCTAACCCACATTTTTTAAAAACAGCATTGATATATTTTTCATATGGATTATATCCCATTACAGTTCCTAAATCACTCGCCGTTAAACGGTTATTTCTAAAAATATGCCATTCGGGAGTTCGTTGTTCTGGTTGGGGGATTTTTTTAAGATTTAAAATTAAATTACAGATTTTACCAATTTCTGTTTTATTATAGTTAGTTGGAATTATTTTTATGGATTTTTTAAGATATTTTTCAATATTATCTTTTATTTCTATTTCTTCTTCGGAACTAATCTTTTTTTTTTTCTCTACAACCATTACCATATTAAAAATTAAATCTTTAATATCATTTGTTGGTGTATTCAATTCTTTGTTACTCATTTCACCATTGGAAATTATATCATGAATTATAAGTAGGATATTTAATTTGGTATCCTTATTCATTTTAGTTATTTTTATACTTTTTAATACATTATAAATTTTAATATCAATTTTTTTAACATTTTGTAAATATTGTTCCATTAAAATATCTTTATTTTATATCTTTAATTATATATAATTTATATATCTTTATTAAAATAAATTATTTATATCTTTAATAATTTATATCTTTATTAAAATAAATTATTTATATCTTTAATTATAAATGTATACTACCTAAATTAAAATATAAATATATTTTAAATATGTCAACTAAGTCAACATATCACATATTTCCAAATACGGAAGAACAATTGGGAAAAACACCATTTCATTCATTTGGAAATGCTCATTTTTTAGATTATCTAAATTTGTTAACTTTTGCTGGAGGTGCAGCGTTTTTCTTTTATTATTTTATAGATAATTTTGATTCGATAGGATATATAATGTTTATTTTTGGAATTTTAATAGTTTGTGAAATTTTTTTAATATAAGGTAAAATAATGTAAAATATCCTAAGGTAAAATATCCTAAGGTAAAATATCCTAAGGTAAAATATCCTAAGGTAAAATATCCTAAGGTAAAATATCCTAAGGTAAAATATCCTAAGGTAAAATATATCCTAAGGTAAAATATCCTAAGGTAAAATATCCTAAGGTAAAATAGATAAATCACTACCTATTTGTAGATAATTACTAAATACCCAATCACTATCATTTGTATTTCTATTTTTATGGTCTGGTCTAAATTGCGCGTCATTTAAAGTTTTTGAATATGAAGTATTAATACCTTTACAATTTTCTTTAGGTAGTTGAGTATCTTTCACACCATCAGTATCCCACCATATCCCCTGTTCTCTACAAGGCCACGTTTTAGTTTTAAATACTTCTTTCCCATTGGGTTCTATCCACGATTTGAAATTTCTGTTTTTCCCCATACTATTTTTTAAATCAGTTGTTCCAAATTCCAAGGTTGTATCACTCAACCCTTTTATAATATTATTGAATTTTAAATTTTCATCAGTAATAATAGTATGGTCGAAATTATAATGATTTACCTTCATAATATCTATATTTTCTTTCTGCCCATTACCGATTGTTAAATTGCGAATAATTCCCTCGTTATCTATTATTAAAATATCTAGTATTAATCTTTTATCGTAATAGTTTTCAGTTTCGTGGATAAAAAAGTCAATTATATATCTTTTGGAACCATCATTAAATAATTGTTCAGTTACATGCTCGAATTCAATAAATTTAAATTTTAAATTAGTTCTGGTATTTAGTTCTACAATTAGTTTATTTACTATTTTTTTAAGATAATCCCCCTTTTTTAAAGAAATTGTTTCATGGTCTAAACTATTAATTATATATTTAGAACCACCAGAGATTGTTTGCTTATTATTATTATTTATTTTAAAGAGATTATGATCTGTAAAATTTTCTCTAGTAATAAGTAAAAGTCTTTCACAACAATAAAGTATAACTAACATAATAATAACTAAAAAAATAATATTATTTTGTTCCATTTATGTTTATAGTAAGATATTTTTATAATAAAATTGATATAAAATAATAAATTGATATAAAAATAATAAATTGATATAAAAAAATAATAAATTGATATAAAAATAATATAATTGATATAAAAATAATATAATTGATATAAAAATAATAAATGGAACGTCTTTCCGATGAGATTTATAAACTAAAAATTTCTAAAAGTGTAAATCCTGAATTTATTCAAGACTTTTCTAAAATAAATCTTAATGATTTAAATTTAAAAGAAGATGACACGATTCTGGTTGGTCAAGTAATTTTTCATACACATATTTGTTATGTAAATAATTATAAAAAAAAATATTTTATGTCCATTACAAATTATTTTACAGAAAAAACAAGTACATCTATTTATCCATTACAATCAAAACTTAATTTAGTAAAAAGTAAGGTAAAAGATAATCCTAAAAAATATTTTAGTAAAATATTAAAAGACCAATATGGATATGTTAAGATTAATTTGGAAACTGTTCAAATATTTGAGATATTTAATCAAAATAATGTTATAATATATGCCATTAATATCCCTACTGTTAAAAAAAAATTAAAAGAATTAAAAATAACTAAGATGATACATCTCTACACAAATCCATATTTAAAGGAATTATCTACACCTATTTTATCAAATTTATTTACACAAGTTTTATCTACAAGTATAAATTTATTGGATAGGAGATTTTATTTCTTTTATAATAAAATTAAAATAGCCATAAAAGAAAGGATTATTTTGGAGAAAATAATTTAATAATTATTATTCTAATCTTCTAAAAATGATTTTTCAAAATTTTCCAAATCTAATTCTATATCTGAACCATCTGATATTTCACTTTTATTATCATCTACATTTTTATTAGAATCTTTATTATTAGATATTTCTTTTATATTATTTAGTTCTTTATTATTAGATATTTCTTTATTATTAGATATTTCTTTATTATTTAGTTCTTTATTATTTAGTTCTTTCATATTATTTAGTTCTTTCATATTATTTAGTTCTTTCATATTATTTAGTTCTTTCGTATTTAGTTCTTTCATATTATTTAGTTCTTTCATATTATTTAGTTCTTTTGTATTAGTTAGTTCTTTATTATGTATTTCAGTCCTTTTTTTCTTTTTACTTAAAAGATATTTGGCATCTTTAGTTAAATTATGATGCTGTATTTCACTTGAAATATCTGTTGAGATAAACATAGAAATAATATCAATAAACAATATAATCCAAAAATATTTTAAAATATTTTCTCTTAAACTGGTGTTGGTAAAAATAAGAGCGTGTAAAACTATATACACTATAGAACCATAAATTAAAGTAATAACATTTTTATTTTCAGTTTTATTTTTATTTTTATTTTTACTTTTATTTTCATTTTCATTTTCATTTTCATTTTTATCAATATACTTTTTTATGAAAGAAGAATTATATATAAGATAAAAAAACATCTAATTTAATTAATAAAATATATATTATTAATTTTTAATAAACACACTTAATGGTCTTTGTTTATAATATAAAAATACTAATAAAAATCCACCTATTAAATAATAGAATAAAAGAAAATATAAATACCACATAAATAAGATTATAAAAATTTATTTAAATAAATAAATAAATAAATAAATAAATAATAATAAATAACTATAATGGAAGTAGAACTTGAAGAATTAATAATTTCTATATTTACTAATCCTCCTGGAGAAACTAAATCAAAAACTATAACTTTTGATACTAGCGATTTAAAAAAAACATTCGAGAGTCTTTTAATTATTTTTACTAATGGAATGAAATTATTATATGGAAATTTAGAAGGAATAGTAGATTTGGGAAATTTGTCAGAGAATGATATTAATCTAATCCATACATATTTTAGAAGTATTGGATTTAATTTTTATTTTGATATTTTTGAAGATTCTAATGAAAATCGTGAAAAAACACAAGAAATGAAATATACAAATTTAACTTTACATAGAAATTCAAAATTGAAAGACTTATTTTTCCCTCTTTTATGTAAAGGGAAAATATATTTAATAAATTTTGATTATATTTAATTAATTGATTAATTGAGTATTTGATTATATTTATATTTAAGAAATTTTTTATAATAATAACTTATGATTAATTGGGTATTTGATTTAGATTTAACATTATATGAATTAAATGGTAATAATTTTTCATATAAAAATATTATAAAACCTGAAAATTTAAGAAATAATTTACAAATTTTAAAAGGAAGAAAAGTATTATTTACGAATGGTAATTTAGACCATAGTGTAACGTGTATACATTTACTAAATTTAAAAAATGTATTTCATAAAATTTTATGTAGAGAATTAACGGGATTTAAACCATCTATAAATTCATATATAAAAGCTTACCTTTTTTCAGGTATGAAACAGGATGAACCAACAATTTTTTTTGAAGATATGATAGTAAATTTGGAAATGTCTAAAAAATTCAATTGGACTACTGTATTAATAAAAAAATCACCTAGTAATAAAGAATTAAATAATAAAAAAGTTGATTATCATTTTAAGGATATAAATAGTGCGCTAGATTTTTTCAATTCTATAAATGGCATCAATTCTATAAATGGCATCAATTCTATAAATGGCATCAATTCTATAAATGGCATCGTAAATAAAATCTAAGTTTATAGTAATAGATGCGGTCTAAATGTATTTTTAAAAAAGATGATTATGAAAGTAGTGATGGTATGTTAACATATGTATGGGGACCTCCATTATGGCATTTTCTACACACTATGAGTTTTAATTACCCTGTAAAACCTACAAAAGATGATAAACAAAATTATATGAATTATATTCATTCATTAAAATTTATATTACCATGTAAATATTGTAGAGTTAATTTAAAAAGAAATTTAAAAGAAACAGGATTTTCAATTAAATGTATGAAAAATAGAGATACATTTTCTACTTTCGTTTTTAATCTCCATAACCATATTAATGAAATGTTAGGTAAAAAAAATATTTTAACATACGACGAGGTTAAAGAAAGGTATGAAAATTTTAGGTCGCGTTGTAATAAAAAAACTCAGAAAGTAAAACATTTTAAAATGGATAAGGGAAAACAATGTAATAAAAATAAAAAAGAAAAAGAATTGGGGTGTGTAAGTCCAATAAATGGTATTAAATCAAAATGCCTTATAACTATAGTTCCAAAAAATATTAGAAGGAGAACATTTAAAGTTGACCCCAGGTGTAAAGCTTATATTAAATAAATTAAAAAATTTAAAATGTTTAATAAATATATATGTCTAATAAATTATCATTTAATGGTGTTCCATTAAAATTTAAATTAAATAAAACTGTTATTTTAAATTCATTTTTAGGATTTGCTATCGCACTTATATTTGATGATATGAAAGGGTTAATTATTAATGAAATACTTTTAAGAATAATTAACCAAAAAGTTAGAAAGAAATATATAAAAATAGAAAGTATAGGAGTTATATTTGATTATAAAAAAATAATAGATTTATCCGTTAATATTTTATTATCAATATTTTTTATTTGGATACTATACAGGAATTCTTAATTTTAATTTATTTTAATTTTTTCTAAAAATTTTATTTTAATTTATTTTAATTTTTTCTAAAAATTTTAATTATTTTTCCTTTGTCCTTTTTAAACCTAAGCATTTTATAAGGTCTGGCTTCAAAAGTATATAAAACATCTTCAACATCTTCTTGCCATTTTATTTTTGGAAATTCCTTATAAAAAACATTTTCAAAATTTTTTCTCGATATACTTTCACCTTTCTTTATAGTTTTAATAAGGAGTGCTTTAAATTGTTCCCCATATTGTTTATTAAATGATATTTGCCAAGCGAATCTATTAACACCTGGTAACATAGGTGGTTCTTTATATTTCTTCTCCATCATCATTTTTGGATAAAAACCATTCTTATGTTTTTTAAATAATTCGTCAACTAATACTTTGAGAACTTCGTATGCGTTTCCATCTTTAATATCCAATTTCATATTTAGATTTTTTCGTAATAAGTTCAAATAACTTTCGGTTATTATAGTATTCCACCCTTCCTTCATTATATCTCTTAATGTTTGATTCCAAGTAGTATTATTATAAATAAATTTTTCACATTCAACAACTCTACTATTTTCCGCAATATATACCAATATTCTTATTAAATCAATAATATGATATGAATTGAAATGGTCAAAAATTCTTAATTCTACACCATTAGGGAAAATCATTGGTGCGCCAGAAACCTTAGGACATTCTTTACCTGGGCATTTTTCTGTAAAATTAAAACCAAACGTTCTAAAATCACTACTCATAATTCCTATGGCATTTGGTTCATCTATATAAACTTGTTTATTACAATCCTTTAATGCCTTACTATCTTTAAAATTTAATTTTTTTCGCCAATTACTTTCAATATTAGCATAGCGACCAATACCTTTATCTAATTTCCTTAAATCACTACCACCAAAATTACCCCAACCAGTACTCATCACTCTAAAAGAACCTTCTATTTTAGACCCACCATCGCCTACCGACCGAGGGTCTGGTGAAAAGAAAGATGCTATTAATAGAGGTTCTATCATTTGAACTTGTTTCCCAAAATTTCTATGAAGTTCTATAAAGTCTTCATTACTTATATCATCGTGACAAGGGAGAGTCATAGTAACATGATAACTACCTAAATAATCTACATAATCGGTTTCTTCAAATTCATAATCATCTTTACCTATAGTAGGTCTTATAGGAACTTTAACATTACTAATTGTTCCAAAAGGTAATTGACGAATTTCACCATATTGTTTTACTTTTTTTTGAGTATGTGGATTTTTCATATGTAATTCTACAAATTTATTTTCTTGATAAATTAATTCATCCCATAATGATTCTATAGAGCGATTTTTATGATTAGTTGTAACGAATTCAGGCATTAAAATTGGAATTCTATTAAGAATAACTGTACTAGGTTTACAACCCTTCTGTTGTCGCCCAGTTAATTCCCAAGGAATTTCATTTAGAAACTTTTTATCTGCTGGGGTAATTAATGGCGGAGATTTAGAATAATGTTTTCTAGTAAGATTATTTTTATGATAACATTTTTTTCTCATTTTACAACAAGGTCCAGTTTCTTTAGTATCTCTAGTAAGAAAACAAGTTGATTCTTGGGAATCAAAAATAATATTGGATTTAGATAAATCCGCACTACCCGTTTCAGATTTATTTATATGGAAAAATTGAACCTCATGCTCTAATCCCATACCCCAATTAATAGGCCTCGACGAGACATTTAGACCCTTAAGATAATTTTTACTATCAAAAAAAGTAGGTAAATAATCTGTATAATAATAGGATTGTACCTTTTTTTTACTTTTTCTTGATGGATTATTATTTTTTTTTGTTCTTCTCACTACCATATAATATTAATTAATATTTTAAAATTATATGAAATTATATGATAAAATGAAATTATATGATAAAATGAAATTATATGATAAAATGAAATTATATGATAAAATGAAATTATATGATAAAATGAAATTATATGATAAAATGAAATTATATGATAAAATGAAATTATATGATAAAATGAAATTATGTCTAAATATTTTTAGGATTAAAAAAAGGATCATTATCCAAACTTCTATTATGTAATGATAAAACGGATTTATTAACATTCGTATGTAATCTACCCATAGTATTACTAAAATGATTTAACATCATATTATCAAAACTCATAGTATTCTCTATATTACCATTATGAATTTTATCCACTTCATCTATAGTTCCTTTAATACTTTTATTTGCTATAGAATCCAAATCAATATCATACATTTTTTTATTACTAATTCCTTTATTATTTATTAAAATTTCTGCTTTTCCCTTTTTACATTTAATTTGTGTAAATATGTTATCGGAATCTATACCTATTCCCTTTCCATTTATATTATCAAAACATTCTACCTCTTGATTTTTCCCGTGAAAAGTTAAATATCTAGATGTATTATCATCCCATAAAATAGGATTCATTTTGGCATTTCTTCTTGGGTCACTTCTAATATATCTATCTTGAAAATTATTCATTATTATTTATATTATATTATTATATTTAATAATTATTTATATTATATTATATTTAATTATAAATCTGTCATCATATTTCGTGGATACATTTTTGGAATTTTCAACTTCAACTCGTCCATTAAATTCATCTTCCGTTTAGCTGTATTTTGATAACCTGTATTATTTTTTAAGTTTTCATTTAAATCAGGTCCTCTCCTTTTTGTAGTAGTTGGTTCAAATGTATTTAAATCACTATTATCTAATATTTCTAAATATTCAATAGAATCGCTATGAACATACTCGTTAGAATCCCTATTAAAACCATAGGATTCCTCGTCAAAATTATTTTTATTATTATTTTTATTTATACTATTATTTTTATTTTTACTATTATTTTTATTTATACTATTATTTTTATTTTTACTATTATTTTTATTTATACTATTATTTTTATTTATACTATTATTTTTATTTATACTATTATATAATCCATTATTTATAATTCTACACGCGTCCAATTCATTACCAGAGTATATTTTATTATCATGATATATAGGATTATTATCATGCTGATATATAGGATTATTATCATGCTGATATATAGGATTATCATGCTGATATGCAACAGGTCTAATTATATTTACTTTATGTTTATTACAAATAATAATTAAAAATATTATAATCACAAAAACGATACATGAAATTATAATAATATAAGTCCAATTATATTTATTTACAGAATTAGAATAAAATTCTATTAAAGTTGTTTCTGTAGTTTCTGTAGTTTCTGTAGTTTCTGTAGTTGTTTCTGTAGTTTCTGTAGTTTCTGTTGTTTCTGTAGTTTCTGTTGTTTCTGTAGTTAATAAATATAATTCGCTAGGACTACTTGAACTTTTAAGATTATGGCTAGTAAATGCTTGGATTTTAAAATAGTAATTTATATTTGTATTTGTAAAATTATTTAAATCTAATCCATTTTCTAAATAACTCCCATTATATATTTCAATATCATTCATATTAACTATATAAAAAATTATAGGTCCATTAATATCATCTACTTTATACCAAGTTAATAAATTATTATATATAATAGGAGCAATAGGTATAGGAGGGATACCTACATTAGTTATAATTTCTATAAAGGTTATATTACCTAAATTGGTTATATTACCTAAATTGGTTATATTACCTAAAAATAAATATTTTGCTCTTAATGAAAAAATATAATTATTATATGGCAATAAATTATTAAGATGGAATGAATACCAATTATTATTTTTATCTATATAAGATTTATCTATATAAGATTTATCTGTATAAGATTTATCTGTATAAGAATTTAAACTATATTCAAATATAGGTTCTAAAACCGAATTTTTATAAAACCATTTTAAAATACAAGATTCATTTGTAATATTAAAAACTTCTAAATTTTCTATATTATGAGGTTGTCTATTATATATAAAATTATATTGATTGTCGCTTATTAATGAATTATTTGAATTAGAATAATAAATTCTATATGAGTAATTAGTATCCAAAAAGGGTATTTTATCTAAATATTTATTTTCTAAATAATCATTGGCATAATATCCATCATTATTATAATAACTTCTAAATATTTCTAAACCATCTCTAAATAATTTATAATCCAAAATAAAACCATTTGGAACTTTGGGATGTTCCCAAGAAATTAAAACTTCATCATCTTTTTCCAAAACAAAAGATAATTCTATATTTTCTATTGGATTTAGTTCTTCGCATATATTCCCTTTAATATTAGTTCCATTAGGGCATATATCAACACAAGAATCCCCTGATTTATAATTAATACAAGTTTGGCATAATAATCTACCCGGACCAAAACAACTATCGCATTCAAAATGACATTCCGGGCAATCCAGTCTATTATTTGAAACAATTATACTTTTATTGGTAATTTTATCCCAATTTATTAAATCAGAAAAGCAAAGACCCGAACTATTATCTTCATAATAATTATTATATTTTATAGTTACCCCATATTCAAGTAAATACGGATTATATGCGCGTACTTCCCTTAGATTATGTAAGCCTTTTAATGATTTTAAAATATGACTATCATAAATAACTAAATAACCATTTATAGTTTCTATGTTTTTCATAGGAGTAAGCGAATTAATATGATAGTCTCCATTAATAAACACACTCCCATTTATAGTAGAACAGTTTTGTATTTGATTAAAATCGCTATTGGAATTAATAAAGAATAAATCTTCTGGACCCAATCCACAACCCCTTTCTCCAAGAATTAAATTGGAATTATTTTGTGATAAAAAAAAAGAAAATATTAAATTTAGAATCATACGTATCTAAAAATATAGATAAAATCTTAAATATTTTTAAAAAATTGATTTATTCTTAAATATATATTAAATACAAAATAACAAAATAACAAAATAACAAAATAACAAAATAACAAATAATAAAAATGTTTGAATTACATATCACAAACGGATTATCTTTTATTGGTCAATCTTTGAGGTATTATGGTTATACTATTCTCGAAGATAAATCTATTAGAGCATTAAGTGGTGTATATCGTAGGTCTGAAGTTAAAGACGATGATGTATTTAATTATTATTTACCATTTGGTTTATCTATTATTAAATTTAAAGGTAAATTAATTAGTATAACTATAATTAAAGATGGGAACATTACAGAAGACTCTGTTAGAAAAGAATTATATCCATATCATATCACATTAAATATAAATAATATTTCAGTAGAAGAAGGTGAAAAATTAATGAACTCATTATTTGAAGAAGCGAAAACATTTTATAAAGAACAAATTAGAGAATTGAAAGACGAACCAGATAAAATTTCAGTTCATATTTTTGATGAGGGATATTGGGAGGTATTGAATAAACGAAATAAACGAAAAATGTCAACTCTACATTTAGACGGAGAAGAATCAAGTCTATTATCATATATTAGAAACTTTCTTAAACCAGAAATGAAAGAGTTTTATAATAATTTAGGTATCCCATATAAGTTAAACATCCTTTTTGAGGGACTACCTGGAACAGGTAAAACGAGTTTAATTCATACACTTGCCTCAGAATTGGATATGGATATCTCTATTCTAAATTTTAATAAAGATGTGGATGATAATACATTTATGAGGTCATTACGAAGATTATCTAAAAATTCTATCTTTGTTTTAGAAGATATTGATGTATTATTTAAAGAAAGAAAAGAAAATGATAATTGTAAAAATATGATAAGTTTTAGTGGTCTTTTAAATAGTTTGGATGGGATGGCGTTTAAGGAAGGTCTTATTACAATTATGACTACTAATTATGAATGTAATTTAGACCAAGCATTAAAAAGACCAGGTAGGATTGATAAATCTCTTAACTTTGGATTGGCGAAGAAAACTCAAGTAGAAAAAATGTATAATAATTTCTTTAAGGATAATAAAGACGAGTTTCCAAAATTTTATAAATTAATTAAAAACCTTAAATTTACTACAGCGATGATTCAGCAATATTTCATTTGGTATATGTTTGATTTTAAAAATATTTTTGAAAAAATAACTGAATTTGAAGAATTATGTACTAAACATAATTATCAAGATAAATTGGATTTATATATTTAAATATTTAATTTACTTCTGTCTAATAGTTATTATCCTATACGGTTTATTATTATTTTTAGTAGATGCTTTACCATTATCAAGAATTTCAAGAACTTGTATTTTTCCATTTTCACCAAAGGCATCGCTCATACCTGTGTCAACTTTCCATATTCTATTATCACATTTAGAATTAATTCCTTGGGACTGAACGGTGTGACCAACAACCATAGAACCCACTTTAAAATGACTAAGAACTTTTTGTAATTCATTACAATCTGGATTACCTACAGCAAGTTCTCTATTCCATAGAATTCCTTCAAATGCCAAATAATAATCAGAAAATTCTTTACTAAAATTCTGTCCAGGAGTATTAAGAAAATTCCGCATATCTTCATTAATTTCTTGTATATTTTTGGTTAGGTGTTGGGGCATAATACCAGCATGAACAAATAAAAAGTCTCCTACTTTTAAAACCGTATTCCTAGTTCCTGCGAACCTTCTGGCCAATATTCCACCAGGTTTAAATTGGTTTTTTCTTCCTTCTATTCCACCAAAACATTGAATACTCATAGGAGAACTATAAGTAAAATTACCAACCACATTCATTATTTCGTGATTTCCTAAAATACAATATACGCCACCACCATATAATTTCGCTTTACTATGACATTCATCCAAAAAATCCATAATTTTCATTTCACTACATTCGTCTCCTATATTATCTGGGCGGCCTCCTCTATCTACAATATCACCTACCTGAACTACTATTGTATTTTTGGGTTCAGCTATCCATCTAAAATTTAAATCTATTAATTTTGATTTAAGAAAAATCTCTTTCGTAACATTCCAATCTCCATGGAGGTCTCCGATTACTATAATTCTATCACAAGGAGGTAGAACATCTGCCATTTTTTTAGATATTTGTGATATCTTTGACATCTTAACCTATATTAAATAACAATATTTAAATTACCTAAAATAATTTAAGTATAACTAAATTAAGTATAATTATGTGTTTTAAATCTAAATATGAAGATAAGTTCACCCCTATAATAAGAAATATAGATTTGGAAGAAAATAAAAGGAAAATATTACTGGTTAGATTTTTGGAGGAGGTTATATATTATGATAAAAAAGCAATTTATACAGAATTCTTTTTTTATTTTTTTAGTTTAATTATAACTATTGGGAGTATAATCTTACCAGCATTACTTTCTATTCAAAATATAAATTTTAGCGAGGATGAAGATACGGATGCTAGATATAAAGATAGAGTGTATTGGTTTTCTTGGGCAATATCTCTTATTATAACAATTTGTAATGGTTTAATACAACTCTTCAGTTTGAATAAACAATTTATTTCTTATATTGGAGTTCGAGAAAAGTTGGTATCAGAAGGATGGAAATATTTAGAATTATGCGAAGATTATTATGGAGGTAATCATAAAGATAATTTTATAAAGTTTTGTGAAGAAATAGAAAATATTAAAAAAAATCAAACAGATAGAGAAGTAGGATTTCAAAAAAAAAATAATAATGCGAATAATGCGAATGCCAATAATGCGAATAATGCCAATAATGTAAATAATTATTCAAATGAAGAAAATGTATAAATATATATAAAATATATAAAATGTATACATATATAAAATATATAAAATGTATAAATATATAAAATATATAAAATGTATCTTAATTATAAGTAATGTATACAGAAGAAAATAAACAATTGTATCTTGAATTACAAAAATCAAGATTAGGACAAGAATATATATATAGCGAAAAAGAATATCCGGCAAATTTTACTAAAGATGATAAACGTATAGTAAATTCTAGATATTCTCCTAATAACTCTAAAATATCTGGAAAAATAATTATGCTATTTGTTTCTATAATAATATTAACATTAATATTCGCTAGAATTAGTAAAGATAATAGGAGTTATACAACCGGATTTTTTATAGTTATTGTGGCATTTTTAATGATGATACCATTAGTTTATATTATGAAAGTTGCTTACTATGAATATTTAATTTATTTTATATTATTAGTTATATTTAGTTCTCTTGGTTATGGTTGGGGTATATTTAGTATAATAATGAATTTAACTTTAAAAAAAAAACCTATAATGAATTCAAATAAAAACATATAATTGAATTATTCCATATTATCTAAATATTGATAATTTCCTAATTCATTTGAAAAAGATTCTATATATCCTTCTCTAGATTGAATATTTTCCATAACTTTTTTTTTATTAGGAACTTCTTTATTAACATTAAAACCCATATTTCTGGAAAGTGACGATAAGTCATCTAATCTTTTATTAGTATCATCATTAAACTTTGAATGAAAACCAATTTGATTATTAGTAATTTGTCTTTCTACTGGAGCTATCATATTATTACTTAAAAGTGAATAGTTACTTATCCGGTCATTAAAAGAATCACGTTTATTATCTATAGTTATTTGCGAATCTCTAATATTATTATTAAAAGGTAGTTTTCTTCTATTTTGAATACTATCATCATTAACCATATTAAGTCTTTGATTTATATCATTTTGAAAATCTCCTTTTTGTTGAGTAGTAACTCTATTGTCTTGTGAGGTATATTTATAATTATAATAATCATTATCTATACCATGCGATTTTTTAGACAAATTTTGTGAATTAGACATAGGGTGTGAATTAGACATAGTTTGTGAGTTAGACATAGGGTGTGAATTAGACATATTTTGTGAATTAGACATAGTTTGTGAATTAGACATATTTTGTGAATTAGACATATTTTGTGGTTCAATACAATTTGAAACAAGTAAATTTTTAAGACGGTCATTTATATTATTTCTTGACTCGGAATTTTTATTAAAAGAATCCATTAATATATACAAATAATATTATAATTAAAATTTAACTAAACTTTAATTATACTATTTATATTATACTATTTTTTATATACTATTTTATACTATTTATATTATACTATTACTAATTTGAATTTTCTTGATTTTTTTTATTATTTTGGATTAAAACATAAATTATAGCTACTATTACACTAACTATACTAATTTCTATATTATAACAACTCATTAATAAAATTAATGCCAAAAGGAAGCATAATTGAGTATATTCAGGGAGTTTAGTTTTATTATATATAAGTACAACTAAAAAAATAACAAATACCAACGTTAATACATCAACTTCTACAGGTAATTTATTTAATTTAAAACTAACATTATTTGCGAGATTATTTTTCATTTTATATTATTTACAAACAAAAAAAATCTATGACTATTTTTTTTTAAAGTTCTACAAACAAAAAAAATCTATGACTATTTTTTTTAAAAGTTCTACAAACAAAAAAAATCTATGACTATTTTTTTTTAAAGTTCTACAAACAAAAAAAATCTATGACTATTTTTTTTTAAAGTTCTACAAACAAAAAAAATCTATGACTATTTTTTTTTAAAG
>Ga0209119_1000108_pt1 | contig 81787 bp, 60 predicted proteins | sample COG_03_FD_184747 | JGI IMG/M metagenome (GOLD analysis project Ga0209119, IMG submission 184747) | Pelagic Microbial community sample from North Sea - COGITO 998_met_03 (SPAdes) (version 2) | ecosystem: Environmental > Aquatic > Marine > Neritic zone/Coastal water | place: Helgoland, sampling...
CTGTTTTATATTAGTATTATTATTATTACTATTATTGTTATTACCCATGTTAGGAATCATTTCATGTATTGTTTTTTGTAATTCACTATTTTGATTAATTAACTGTAATACTAATTCTTTCATATTATCTTTGCTATCAGGTAATAATACATTATCTTTATCACAAATTCCTTTACATGTTTTTTTATGTGTATATAAACTTTGTCTATGTTTATATTCTTTCCCACATTCACATACATAATTTATTATTGCGTCGCATTTGTAAGTATTATGTAAGTTTGTATGTTTCATGGTAAGCAAATGTTTTTCATAATCATTTTTTTTACATGTTTTATAATTACATTTTTCACATAAATATTTATGTGAGATTATTTGCGATTTTTCTGTAAGCATTTGTAAGTATAATATACTTACATAAAAGTCTCCTAAATTATTTTCAAAAAAGTAAAAATAAAAGTTCAATAACACTTTTAAAAAACAAGAATTATAAATAAGAGCATTATGGTGTAAACACGTTTTTTGCGTTTTTTTTAACAATTCTCAAATCGAAAAATAAAAAATGGACATTTTTTTATGTCCAATTTTATAAAATGGAATGAAGAATTGAAAATAAAAAAAATGTTAATTGTTACTGACCAAACCATATATCATCATTTTAATACATAAATAAAATAATTAAAACCATTTATGTATTTATAAATCAATATATACATTTCTAGGGAATAGTCTATTTATTAAAGATTTGACATAATCATAAAATCTAAAGAATAAATTAATAATATTCATTAAAAAGAATGGGAGAGAAATATATAATATTAATAATATCCAATTTTTATAATTTTTATATTTGTCATTCCAAAAGAAAGAACCAAAAAATAAATAATAAATTACTAATAAATAATATATAAAAAATATAACATATTTATAAAAATTCAACCAATCTTCTTCTTTAATTTCATAAAAAATTTTGCGTTCATTAGTATCAACAGTTCTAATAAATCGATCTATTTTTTCTTCTAATTTCTTTTTTTGTTTTCTTCTTACATTCAATAATTCTTTTATTTTATTAGATGAATTAGTTAATCCAGTATAATCATTTAGCATTACTGTAGTTGTTCTTCTAAAATCATCAATCTCAATAATTTCATTATTTCTATTATTTTCCGCTTCTTTTGTGAAGCGTGTTTTTAATACATTATGATAAGTTCCAGGAGGATTTAAACCAACTTTTTCAGTAAATAAATAATATGTTTCTTCTTTATTGTCAATAATATCTGGTATTTCTTTTTTTAAATTAACATAATCTTGCCATTGTTGTTTAAGTTTTTGAGCTTCACTAGAATTTATTAAAGTCTCGTTATTTAATATTTTATTTTCTAACATTTTAAATAAATTATTGAATTGTTGTGGTTGAATACCTTGTGCTTGTAATTGTTGTAAAAAAGCAAATTCTTGTTCGGAACTTAATGATCCCTTCTTCATCATATCTTCTATTCTTTGATTAACAATTTTTTGCATAAATGTATCATTTGCCATCAAATCATTAACTCTCTCTTCAACTAAACTATTAATATTAACATCTGAACATTTTTTAACCATATTAATATAACCTGAGAATTAATTATTTCAAATATAATTAACATGAGAAATAATTAATATGGAGAACCTCCTACTCCAGATAAAAATGTTTCAGTAGCATTTTTACCTTTTGGTTTTGGTTCACATATACTCTTTTTAGTATTGAAAACCATATCTTTGGCGCAACATTCAGCACCAATACATTCACCACTTAAACTTCCACTTAAACTATCAAATTCATCTTCAGTTTTGTCTTTCAAAAATCCTAATTCTTCTAAATCGTATTCAACAACTCCTTTTTGATTTGTTCCAGAAGCATTTAAAGGAAAATCAAATTCTTGGAATACCATATTATTTCTTCTAGATAAATCGAACAATGAACCTCCTATATAAAAAATTCCAATAACAATAATGATAGCTAATAATACATTAGTAGTTTGAGATGATATAGTTTGATTACGTTTTAATACAACAACAATAATTACAGGAATCATTAATAATACTAAAAATTGTAATATTTTTGTATAAGCATTATATTTTCCGCTGAAAAACTCGTCAATTTCAGCCATTCTTAAAGTATTAACATGATTAGTTTCTAATTTATTTAATTGTTCTTTTGAATTATTCAAATTTTTTTCTACAATAGATAATGTTGTTAATTGATTTGCTAAATTATTTCTATCACTTTCAAAATTCTTATCTAATAATTGATAAACTGATTTTAATTGTTCAAACATATTGATTCTAGTTTGCGATATATCATTAATTTGTTTAATAATAGAAGCTTGTTTATCTTTATTATTATTTTTCGATTCATTTTGTAAATTGATATATAATTGTTTTTCTAAATTTTGTAAATTTTTTATGTTATTCATTGTTTGTTCGGGCATATTATTTTCAGTATTCATTTATAATATTATTTAATATTTTATTATAAATAATATTATTACAAATAATGTCTTCTTAAATAGATGATCATATAGTATAAAGCAATAATAGATACTATTAATAAAAATATTTGTAAAACTCTAGATTCACCAAAACCAGAATAAGTATAAAAAATTATAGCGCCAATAATTAGAGCTAATAATAACCATGTATAATATCTTGAAGATTCCATATTTAATCTAATACGGGAATCTTCTCTATTTCCAATAAAATTAGTTTTGCCATTTTCAATCTCACTTATACTATTTTTATTATTATTGAAATTGTTAATATAATTTTGTAATTTTTCTTTTTGTTGAGTAATATCATTATTTAATTTAGTATCTCTAACTTCTAATTTTGCGATTTCTAATAACATTAATTCAGCTAATTTTAATAACTCATCATTTAATTGGTATAATTTTTTCCATAATTTAGGTTGAACATTTAATCTATTACATATAGTTGTTTTAGTCATTGGAGATCCGGATGGTATATTTATATACATATCATTATCAAATTCCATTGGATCAATGGAACATGTTTGTGATTTTTCTTGCCAAACATCATCTGGATAAACATGTTTAACACCTTTAATATCAACCCACGCAACTTGTTTTGTCTGTCTATTCATTATATTTTTTCCAGCAATTCGACAAGCCTGCCCAATACCCATAGGTTCACTTGCTGATAATTTATTTATTCCGTCTTTTTTAAAATCAACAGTTTTAAAATCAGTTGGGCAATTAGAACCTAAATTTTTTATAGTATCATCAGCAAATTTATGTGTAAATCCATAATCATTAACATAGATATAATTTTTGTTGTTAGTTACAATAGTTCCAAAATATTTTTCTTGTTCTTTATATAAAGCTGCGTTTAACATTATTTCTTCATTAATTAATTTATATGTAGAAGTATATTCTGCTAAAGTAGCATTAAAAGCTTGTTCTAATTTTGAAACTTCTTCTTTTTGCGTATCATTTTTACTTTTTATAGAATCTTTATCATTCATAGCTTCAATAATAGAAGTAAGTTTTGGAGAAGAAGTTTGCTCAATTAAGTTTAAATTAGGTAATATAGTTTCTAATGTATTTTTTTCATGTTGTAAAAATTTTCTACCTTGTTCTAAATTTGGATCATTATTTAACATTATATATATACAATAATACTAGAAAATGTTATTTTAAAAGATTTATTAAATAATTAATTATTTATAAAAAATTTATTATTTATAAAAAATAAATATTATGAATTAATTATCATAAAATTTATTTTATAACATCTTTTCTTTTGTAGCTCATAAATATAGTACTAAATATAAAAATTCCTAAAATAATATTGTAAATTAATTTTTCGTTATATGAAAATCTAAAATCTACTAATGCATGCTTAGCAGCATTATTACTATTTAATAAACTATTATATCTCTCTTGTAATTTTTCAATATCTTCATCAAGATAATTTATTTCTTGAATCATATTATCATTATATGTTCTTAATTTTTCTGTATTATTTTCTAAATTATTCTTTAAAGAAAAAAGTCTAGATTGACTTTCTGTTAAATTAGAATTATTACTAGCTAATTCATTAGAGAATTCATTAGAGAATTCATTAGATAAATTATTATCTTTTTGATTTAATCTATAATTAGGATATAAATTTTCTATTTCGTCTAATATAATTTTATAATTTGTAAATTCATTATTAAAATCTTCTTGAAATTGTTTTGGTTTTGTTAAATTTAACATTATATATATAATATATATTATTGAGAACAAATTCTATAGAAATTTGTTGTAATAGAAGTTTTGCTAGGTCTTTCAATTTTACAAATTTGACCAGGGCGAATTCCAATTACCTGTGAAACCGGGCTAAATCTAGAAATTGCTGGAATTTGTGAATCATCTAAAATATTATATCTCTTTTTAATATCAGTTGCTTCTTCATCGGATAAAACAATATGTTTTGGTACAAGACTATGTTCTAATATATTAAATTGGAGCCGCTGAATATTAATAATAGTAATAAAAATCTTTTCTTGATCCCAAATGTGTTTAAGCATTTTTTCTAAAGTTTCATTAGGTTCTTCTTTAATAATAATAATAAGATCATCCCGTTTTTTAAGCATTTTTTCAATATTATACAAATCTTCAATGATATCGTAAATATTATTAGGTCTTAATGTTTTACTAAGATTATATTTAATATAAACTTTTTTTTCTTTACCAGTTTCTTCCAGGGGTTTAGATAGTAAAATATCTAATTGTTTATTTTGATACATAGCATGAATTTCGCTAATACTAAATCCACTGAAATCATCGGTGTTAAAACCTCTATATTTTAGTATATCTAAAAAAATATTGCGTGATTTGTAAATTTGTTTAATATATTCATTTTCAGCCATCTTTATAATAATAATTATATAATAGATTTTAATATATTTCAATTTTTATAATAAATATTACTATTGAAATATATTAATTGAATTCAACACTTCTTGTTTTATTACTATTTTCATATTCTTCTTCACCACCTTCCTCTCCTTCTTCCTCATCTAAATCTCCTAAAATTTCAAATTCTTCTTTAACATATTCATCGTGTTTGTTATATTTTCCACCTTCCAATATAGATACAACCGGTTTACCTTCAATAATATCTTCCATTTTATTTAAATTTTTGTTAATTAATGGAATATTTGTTATATTATCTTGAGGTTCTTCAACATCAACTTCGGGTTCTAATTGTTCTTGAATAACAGGCTCAAATTCTGGTTCAACTTCGGGTTCTACCTCTTGTTCAACTGGTTGTTCTTTATCAAGTTGTTGAACAACTTCATCTTGTTGTTGTGGTTGAACTTCAGGTTGTGGGTCAATTTCACCTAGTTTTATTTTTTTATCCTTCTTAATTTTTTTCACAACTGGTTGTTCTATACTTTCAATGCTTTTATTAAAACCCATACTAGTAATTTGATCAATATTTTTATCAGTAATAATTCGAATTTGTATATTCATAACTTGTAATTCCTGTATTAATAATTTCAAAGCATAAGGAACTCTAACAATACTAAATGTTCTACCATATTGTGTAATATTATCAATACTCATTCCATTTTCTAAATTACCAGAAAATTTAATTGGCCCATCTGCCATAGGACTCATAAATAAATTAAGATCACTATTATATATACAAATCATACCTGTTAAGTTACAAACCGCCATATAATATTCATCACCTCTTACTAATAATGATTCTTGTAAAAAGTGGGATAGTCCATGAGAAGCAATACCATCACGTTCCATCTCTCCAATACGTAAACCACCATCGTTTGCTCTTCCTTGAACTGTTTGTCTAGTTAATAAGGTGCGTGGGCCTCTAGCACGATAGTTAATTTTATCTTTAACCATATGTTTCAATCTCATGTAATAAGTAGGACCAATAAATATTTCAGATTCCATTTGTTCGCCAGTTTGTCCATTATATAGCAATTGATTACCAGATGAATGATAACCGATTTGTGTTAATAAATCACCATATATTTTATTTTTAGTTCCTTTATTAACAAACGCAGTACAATCCCCAAACGCACCATATTCACACCCAACTTTACCCATCAATGTTTCAACTAATTGACCAATAGTCATACGACTAGGTAAAGCATGAGGATTAATGATAATATCGGGTCGAATACCTTCTTCAGTGTATGGCATGTCTTCTTCTGGTATAATAAGACCAACTGTTCCCTTTTGACCACATCTACTACAAAATTTATCTCCAATAGCAGGTATTCTCTCTTCACGAATTCTTACTTTTGCGATTCTAAATCCTTCTTCTCCTTCAGTAATAAAACTTTTATCAACATAACCAAGTTGCCCTTTCTTTGGAAATACTGATGAATCTAAAGATGTATTTGGATTAGATAAATTAGTTTGAACTTTGCCAATAATTACTTTTTTATCATCTAAAAATGTATTTTCTTTAATTAAACCAGACTCATTTAAATATGAATAATCATAACCAGGTTTCAATCCAATAACATTTTCATTTTCAATATTAGCGAAGCGACTATCAATAGTAGAATTACCAACCTTGGAACTATCTTCTCTATCTTCGTACATATTATAATAAGTTGTTCTGAACATACCACGTTTTATAGAACCTTCATTGAATAAAATAGAATCTTCAACATTGTAACTACCATATATACCAATTGCTACAATAACATTCTCTCCATAAGGATGTTCTTCATTATTAATATATTTCATATATCTACTTTTGAGTAATGGTATTTGTCCATAATTTAATACAACACCCATTTTATCAATGCGAGTTAAGAAATTAGAATGATATAATGATACAGCTTGCTTACTTTGTCCACATGAAAAAAGATCACGAGGTAATTGGTTATTTTCAGGAAATATGATTTGATTACCCATAACACCAAAAATTAAAGAAGGATGAATTTCTAAGTGAGTATATAAATTATTTTCTGGCAATTTCTTATAATCCATACATATTAGAGCGACTTCTTCTTCGGCGGTATCAATATAATCAATAATACTTTGATTATTTTTTAATTCAATAAGATTTTCCTTAGATTTTTTATATAAATCTTTTACAGACATATAAAGTTTACATTTGGATGAAGAATAATTTTTATCAAGTTTTTCATTAAAACCACTGATAAGATCCTCCCATGTAAAATCATTATTATTAATTTTATCCAAAATATTTTTCTTCATAATACTGGGACCATCTTGGTCAATGTAAAAAATAGGTCTACAAAGTCTTCCGGAATCAGTATAAATATAAATAATATTTGTCTCTATATGCCAATGAATACTTGTATAAATAGGAATTAGACCATTTCTTCTATTAAATATTAATAATTCTTTTGTTGCTTCAGGGTCATCAACAATACCAACCCATGCGCCATTAACAAATATTTTAGTTAGTCTAGACATATATTTAAAATCTACTTCATCTAATTTTTTCATAAAAACATTGAATCTAAGCCAATTAATAATTGGTTTGGAGGAACAAAATTTAGTTATTTTTGCCATAATAGCAAGATGTTTATGTAAACCAATATTACCACCGTCGGGTGTATCAACTGGATCAATTATTCCCCATTGTGAAGAATGTAGTAATCTAGGTCCAATAACTTTCGCACTGGAATCTAAAGGTAAGTTGACTTTTCTTAAAAGAGAGAGAGCAGAATTGAAAGATAAACGATTAAGATCTTGAACAGCACCAAGACGTTTAGTATGAGCTTCTGCTCCCCAATTTCCTTTAAATGCTTTTCTAAAACCTTCTTCAACAATACGTTCTTTAAAAAATTCTTTATAATTATTGTCAATTAAACTTAGAAAATTCTTTTCATAAATACCTTTTTTATAGTAATATTCTTTGTCTATTTTCAAATAAATATTACGTTGTTGGAGAGTATAATATTCTTTAAAAAGATCGTATATGAGAGAACCAGGCAATTCTACTCTTTTAAATTTGAAACTATCACGGTCTGTTGTTTTATTTTCTTTCATAAATACTTTTAATAATTCTAAAACCATATATCCTAAGAAACATGATTTCTCCTTAAAATTTAGTTCACCAATATGTGGAAGAAAATAATCAGCTAATATTTCCATAACATGAACAATAGTTTTACCTTTTGTAAATGTAGCAATGTATTTAATAGCGTTTTCTTGTGTAAAAATTTTACTGGCATCATGAATAGATGGAATAAATAAATCAATATAGGAATTATATTTTTCCATATCTAATAGACAACATTCGATAATAGATTTATCAGAAGTAATACCTAAAGCACGCATTACTATAAATAATGGAATCGGTTTTCTAACATTAGGAATATTAACAACAATTTGGTTATTTGTATATTTAGAACTTATAGCTACTATTCTAACAGATAATGTTCTGATAGGTTTGGAAGCATCTTCAGATACCGATCTTATTTCAGCAGAATGAGAATATATTTCATTTACTTTATCTCTAATATACAACATATTATCGGCAAATTTTTCTTGTGATACAATTACTTTTTCTTTACCATCAATAATAAAATAACCACCTAGGTCATTTTTACATTCACCCATCATATATCTAACATTTCTATCTAGACCATTCATAATACATATTTTTGACTGTAACATAATAGGAAATCTCCCTAAAAATATTTTTTCCAATGTTGTCGAAGTTTCAATAATATTTCCATCATCATCTTCCATAATATAATCAATAACTACATCATAGTGAATAGTTATAGCATAAGTCATATTTCTTAATCTAGCATCATTAGGATACATATAATGCTCATGACTTTCATCGTAAATAATTGGTTTGCCATAATATAATCGATTTCCTTCATAGCCTCCAAAATAAATACTAGCTTGTAATTTGAATCGATCAGTTTCAGGATCTTGCTGTTTAAGTATTTTAACTGGATTTTTCTCTTTTAATATACGTTGTATACCTTCTTCAAAAAAATCATTATAAGATTCAATTTGATGATTAATTAATGCTTGAGGATTATCTTTAAAATATTTATCTATAATTTTCCATGGTATATTTTCATCCATTTAATATATTATAATCTTATATTTTTAAGTATATAATATATTTCACAAATTTTTGTTAAAATTAATTTAATATCTTCTAACTCTTCTTAAAGCAGATTGAGATGCGCTATGTTGATCACCACCAAACGAGCTATCATTATAATTATTATTAATTGAATTTAATTTTTTAAATCTTACATAGTCAGCACCATCATAGACATATCTAGGATTGCCGGTGTATGCTGAATTTCCAGTTGTTTGAATATTACCAGCTAAACCTTTATATCCAGCAAGTGCTTGACTTGAAAAAGAAGGGTTAATACCGGTTACTTGATTAGCGGGTCTTCCAAATATAGGGTTTGTTGATTCATTTACTGTTCCGTTAACATCACCGGCATTCATAGCAGCTCTAAAAGGTGTTATTTGTGTTTGCCCTTTATTTTTATAATACATAGGACTAACTTTTGAATTTTCATATGGAATGTATGCTTTATTTCCAAATGATTGTCTTAAAATTTTTCTGTTTATAGAACGTCCATTAGCACCATCCATACCAGAACTTTGATTATAGGCACCACCACCACCACCTATTAATTTAGGAGCAACACCTGGTAAACCACACCCTAAATTGCTAATACATGGTTTATTATTTTTATAAATTTTTGTAAAGTTATCCTTAATAAATCCAGACATATTATATATTATAAAAGATAAAATAATATATAATAAAATAGTATTATTATATCATCATATATAATTAAAATAATTTCATGATAATAATATGATAAAATAATTAATTTTTATATAAAAGAAGTAATCCAATTAATATTGCTAATAATAAAAATGGGAAAACTACTAAAAACCAAGATAATCTAGAATAACCATATTTACATAAAGCATCTAATACAATTGTCCAGAAAATCACATATAAAAATTTGAATAAAAATACTAAAAATGAAGATGGGACATCGCATTCATAAGAACCTACACAATATCTAGTTCCAGAACCATACATTACGTTTTGTATAATTATGAATACAATCGCAAATAATGATATCATAAAATAAATATAAGCAGGTCTACATAATTTATGTAATTTATCTAATAAAGCCATTATAAAATATATATAGAAAATATATATTTTATATATTTTATAATTTCGATGCTAAAGTTTTTGAATTATTTCTAATAGCTTTAATATTGGGTAATGGTGATGGTATAATTGTATTAGTTTCCATGGCTGGTTGAACTGATGGTGATGGAGATACAAATGGATATTTACCTCTATATATTCTTCCTAAAAATGGTGAATTATTAACTAGATTATTCACACCATTTCTATATAAGTTGACTAAACCTTGTCCAAACATACCACCTTTTTGATATGGAGTTACTCTGCTTTTAAAAGCCCCATACGTCATTTGTGGTTTTTGTTGTGTTTTACCGAAGAAAGGATCTGGACCACCAGTAACTTGCCCCCGAGGATTAAATAAAAAATAGTTACCCATATTATCAACCTTCCATGACCCAGGATGTTGAGGGAATGGATTTGCTCCTAAACCATAACCTCCTTTATGTTTTCTAGTTTTATGTTTTCTAGAAGGGCGATGTTTTCTAGAAGGGCGATGTTTTCTAGCAACATAATGCTTTTTAGACATATGTTTTCTTTTTTTAAACAATTTTTTTCTTGATTCTTTCATATATATATATAAAAGAAATTAATCAATATCTACATGAGTTAACATATGTCTGCGACAACAATATTTTTTGAGTTTTAATTTATCTAAAATAATACCTTCTGGGGTTTTATCAACATTTTCATCTGTTAAATATATTACTTTATTAATTTCTAATTTTTCATTCATTTTAATTTTTCGAACTTCTTTTTCATAAAAACGATATTTGTCTGCTAAAACTTTTCCACAGGTAAAACATTTGATAGGGATAATCATTATATAATAATTAATAATATTATATAATCATTAAATCAATTTTATAATAAAATTAAATAAAATTTTAATTATTTTTTTGGACATTTTCCACGAGCATCAATACATTTATTTCTAAAATAAAAATAATCTAAATTAAAACATTTTTTACCATCAACACTATTACAATGTTGACCATGCTCTATACCGGAATATTTTTCTTCGCTTGCTACATTAATACCATCCATAGTTGGTATTCTTTTACCATGAAAAATAGGACCTCCTTTATTACCAACTACACATTTATTATTGCTTAACCAGATACAGCAACTAGTAGAATTACATGAATTTTCATTTAATTTTTCACATTTTTCTTCTTGTTCAAAAGGAGTATTACTTTTATCACAGAAAGAAGTAGTTAATCTATTATGAAAAGATTTAGGCTTACCATCAATATTATTTTGTAAAGGTTCAATGGTAACAACTTTTTTGAGTGATTTTCGAACTAATGGAGTAAAATCAACATTTAACATAGCAAAAACAACAAGAAGTGTAATAAATAAGATTGCTACTAAAATAATATTATCTATATTTTCTTTAAAATATTGAATTACAAGATAACTCATTATATATATCTCAATAAAAATAAAATAATATTATCTATAATATCTATATTATTTCATATCCATTATCTGTTTTAGTTTTTTTAACTATTTTTTTTCTAACTATAATTTTCTTACTATCATTTTTATGAATATTATTATGACATTCTTCACAAATATTAACTAGATTAGCAACGTGATTTTTATGAAAACCTTCTTCTAAATAATCATTTTTATTAGCATTTTTTTGATATTCTAAATGATGAATTTCAGTTCCAATATTTACTTTACACAATTCACATAAACCTTTAATTTTTTTACTATTATATTTACTAGTATCCATATCTAAAATATTTTTATAAACATTATTATATTTAATACGAAGTTCATGAGCTCTAATAAGAAATTTTTCAGGCAAATTTAAAGCTTTACATACTTCTAAACCATACATGCTATCACCTGGTCCTTCTTTTAATTTTCTATCATAAACTAATTTATTTGTTGTTTTATCAAATATAACTTCCATATGATAGAGTTTAATTTTATTCAAATTTTTAACTTCTTCATATTTTACAATTTCATGAAAATGTGTAGCAAACATAAAAGAACTTTCATTTTTATGTAATTCTTCTAATCCAGCAACAAAAATACTTAACGCTGAATCGCTTTCAGTTCCAGAACATAATTCATCTCCTAAAATCAAACTATTTTTATCTGAAAATTGTAAAATTGTTCTTAATTCTGACATTTCAACGGCAAATGTAGAGAGACCTTTGAAAATATTATCATTACCTAAAATTCTCGTAAAAATGTAATTATATGGATAATATTCAAATGTTTTACAAGGAACAAATAGACCAGCTTGAGCCATAATTATGGAAATTCCAATTGATTTAATAAAACTGGTTTTACCAACAGCATTAGTTCCATATAATAAAATGCCATTACTATAATTTTTTTGATTTGTATTACCTAATTCTAAATCATTAGTTACATAAACTTCACGTGTATTTAATTGTTCTATTAAACAATGGCGAATACCTGTAAAATTAATAAATGATTTATCACTTTCTTTAATAGTAGGCTTACAATAATTATATTTAGATGCTATAAAACATTTACATTGTAAAATATCTATTTCACTAATAAATTGAATAAGATCATCTAAAATATTATTATTTTCAATAAATTTATTTACAAAATCATTATAATATAATTCTAATATCCCGAGTAATTCATTTTTTGAATTATTAATTGATATAGCAATATTTCTAATAGTGCTATTTGTTATACAGACATTAGAATTATTTCCATTATATGGAACAAAATCAATATTATCAATATCTAATTTAAATGTTTCATCTTTATCCGTAAATTCGGATTTATATTTTAGTTCAATACTTTTCTCTCTACTTTCAAAAGATTTTTTTAAAAATGTAGTTCTTCTTTTTGTAGAAATAAGAGTAGGTTCCATTTTGGGAGTTTCATGTAATTTTACAAATTCGGTTGTTTTTGTTGATTTTTCAAATTCTTTAATCATATTTGAAAAATTATCTCTAATACATTCAATTAATTGACGCGACTCAATTGATTTTTTATAACCATTATCTACTTTTTCATATAATCCTTTATTAATGAAAAACATGTTTTTTAGAGAACTATTACCATTATCATTACAACTATTACTATTGATATTAGTATTGATATTATTAATGTCATCAATATATTTAGCTTTATCTAAATCAAAAAAATCACTAATAATTTTTTTAATGGTTTCGCTTTTACTTTTAATATTATTTATATTTTCTTCTTGAAAGTATTGTTTTAACTTTTTATCTTTATTAATAAGAAGATTAATTTTGTCAATTAGTAAAATATTATTGTAAATATTAGTAAAATCTTTTGGTGTAATTTTCTTCATAATTAATTTTCTTTTTAATTTTTCTAAGTCACGAATTTCTTCAAGTAATTCTTTGTATTTATTCCAATCAGTTGTTAAAAGATAATCAGTAATATTATATGATTTATTTAATTTTTCAATATCAGTAATTGGATTTAATAAATTATATTGAAATCTTCTTTTACCAATTGGTGTAACACAATTATTTAATAGTTTGCTAACACAAGATAATTTTCCATTATATCTATTATCGGAAATAATATTTAATTGTTTAAGTGAATGATTAGCTAATATAAGACGGTCTGTATAATTTTCGTATAATGGTTTTGATAATTTAGATACTAAATTAGGATTGTGCTTATAAACAAAATCAAGTAAATAACAAAATGATTGAGAAGCAAAACAATAATTTTGTATTTCATTAATAATATTTTCTTCATTATCAAAAGGATAGAAACGTTTTATAATTTCTTGTTGATATATTTGTTTTTCGGCATTTTCAGCACTTTTATGTAAATCACTAGAAGAATCATTAGTTTTATTTAAATTAATTTTATGTATTTTTGAACATTGAATATTCGTAAAATTAATAATATCATCGATAATATATTCATCTAAATTAGATAAAATAACACATTCATTAGGATTATAAATAGAAATATAACGTTCAAGTTCATCATATGTGCATGGGTTATGATAATAAGGCATAGTGAATTCAAATAGAGAAGTTTTGCCAGTAAAAATATCAATATTTGATATTCCAATATTAATTTGTTCTCCAATACCAATAATTTTATTGGAAGAATGATTTATCCAAATGCAAATAATATTATTTGTTAAATCCTTGCTGTCGTTTGAAAAATATGTTCCTGGAGAATAAATACCATTTAAACTACGCGTGGTATTTTTACTTTGTGAATCTTGAACATATACAACAATTGTATAACCATTATCCTGTAATTTTTTAATATATTTATCTAGTTGTGGAAGACCAAACCCTGCCATTACTACTTTATTTTTCCCTACACAAATATTTTTTCTGCTAATAGCCATATCATTTATTTCAGCAAATTCTACGATGTTACTTCCTTTGATCATATTATTTTCATCTAATAATCCATATGCTTCAAAAAAGGAACCAACCTGCATCAAGAGAAGTGTTCTCTCTCCATATTCATTTTTCCACTTTTCAGTTAAATCTAAATAATCTTTAACTATAGTCATCTAGTTTAAAAAATATTTTAATCTTTAAATTATTTTAATATTAATGTGTAGAATAGTAAAAAATAAAATACATAAATATATAATATATGAATTTTAGAATTATAAAAAGTAATAATTATAATCCAAAATTTGAAATCAAATCACCTTTAATAAAATTTAACTTAAAACCAAATAAAATAAATGAAACAAATGAAAGAAATGAAACAAATGAAAGAAATGAAACAAATGAAAGAAATGAAACAAATAAAATAAATGCAAGACAAGCAAGAGTAATAAATAAAAAACAAAGAAGAGAAATATTTGAAAAACAAAGAATAGAAAGAGAAAGAAGAGAAATATTAGAAAAACAAAGAATAGAAAGAGAAAGAAGGGAAATATTTGAAAAACAAAGAATAGAAAGAGAAAGAAGAGATATTTTAGAAAGAGAAAGAAGAGATATTTTAGAAAGAGAAAGAAGAGATATTTTAGAAAAAGAAAGAAGAGAAATATTAGAAAAACAAAGAATAGAAAAAGAAAGAAGAGAAATATTAGAAAAAGAAAGAAGAGAAATATTAGAAAAACAAAGAAGAGAAATATTAGAAAAAGAAAGAAGAGAAATATTAGAAAAACAAAGAATAGAAAGAGAAAGAAGAGAAATATTAGAAAAACAAAGAATAGAAAGAGAAAGAAGAGAAATATTAGAAAAACAAAGAATAGAAAGAGAAAGAAGAGAAATATTAGAAAAACAAAGAATAGAAAAATTGGATAATAATATTATTAACATTTTAATTAGAAATACATATAGAGTTAATTATTTTAAAAACTGTATAAATAGTATTTTAAATCAAAATTATAAAAATTACAAAATAATTATTTGCTATGATGATGATAATTGCCTTGAATATTTGGAAAAATATAAAAATAATTCAATAATTGAAATATTTAAAGTTAAGACAACAGAAAGAACATCAGAAGCATTTTATAATTTATATTGCAATGAGTTATTAGAAAAAGTTATAAATGGATGGATAATGTTTTTAGACGATGATGATATGCTATACTCAGAAAGATCTTTGGAAACTATTGCAAGAAATTTATATAATGAAAATGATATTCTTTTTTGGAAAGTAAAATTAGGAAATAATATTATATATCCAAAAGATATAAATAATATTACAAAATTTAATATTTCAACAGAAGGATTTATTTTTAATCATAAATATAAAAATAATGCAAGATGGGACGATAAAAGAAGTGGTGATTTTAGATTTATAAGTAAATTATTAAAAAATACAAAAAATTTAAACACAAGATTTATCAATAAAATAATATGCGGAACGCAAGAAAATAATATAACTGGGTTATTAGGTAAAAAAGAAATACCTATTTATATTGAGACTTTTGATGAGTTAGTAAAATATTTTGATATTAAACAGATATATATATCAAAATCATTACCACATGTTAACAATAAAATATATAAATATAATTTATCTATTAAAAGATCATATGAAAGTTTGAATGAAAATTCCATAATATTTTTTGGTTTATATACATTAGAAGATAAAAAATTATTATATTCTTTAAAGAATAGTAATATATTTTTATTATTTGGTGGAGAAGATGTTGAAAATATAAAATTTATATTACCTATCGTGAGTCGTATACATATAATTAGTATATCTGAAAGTATATATAGCAGATTAAACAATAAAAATATAAGAAGCAAACTACTTAGTATAAATTTAACAGACAAAAAACTATTTTATCCAAGAAATTCAACTGATAATTGTATATATATTTATGATGGTTTTGATAAAAATAATGCTAATAATGCAAAAACATATGGTAAAAAATATTATGATGAAGTATTAAAACGACTCCCCAATGAAAAGTTTATATTTAGTTCTCAACTCAATGTAAAATATCAAGAAATGCCGGAAATATATGCAAAATGTAAAATTGGATTAAGATTAACAAGTAATGACGGAAACGCAAATACTGTTCAAGAATTTCAGGAAATGAATATACCTATTATTCATAATCAAAGTATTTATGGTTTAAAATGGATAACAGTTGAAGATATTATACAACATATTAATATATATATGGATTATTACAAAAATTTCTTAGATATAAAAAATAGCAACATCTTAATAAATACAATTTCAAATTTAAATTATATAGCTGGAGATACAATTATGATATCAAATTACATAAATATATTAATGAAAAATGGTAATAATGTAACAATATTATCTAACGATACTATTGGACCAGTGTTTATAAAAAATTTAGAATATAAAAATTATAATATTATTATTAAAAAAAATAATAATGAAATTATTCAAGAACTAGATAATCAAGCACCGAAAAATAATATTATTTTTATAAGAAACGATAAAATTTTAAATAATTTAAAAAATAAACCATATTTGAGTAAAATAATACTATATGGAATCGATATTCATGAAGAATCTATAAAAAAATTAGAAACTAATTTTTTATATATAATTACACAGAGTAAAAAATTAAAACAATTATATATTAATAATGGAATTCAAGAAAATAAAATAGCTATAATAGAACCATTTGCATATAAATATAATTTTCATTTACCAAAGAGAAATGATAAAGAAATTCGTTTAATTTATTGTGGAACTCTTCGGGAAGAAGAAAACATAATAGAAATTATTGAAGAATTTCAAAAAATACATGAACAACGTCCAGAAACACTTTTAAAAATTGTTTATGGAAAAATACATGGAAACCAAGAATTCAGTCAAAAAGTGAATAGAATTATTAAAGAAGGTGTCAAGGGAATAACTTTTAAACATAATTTAAGCCATCGTGATGCTTGCTATGAAATAGCAACAAGTGATATTGGAATATGTTGGCGTAAAAATGGATGGGGTGATAATGGAGAAATAAGCACCAAAATAAAAGAATATGAAATGTATAATTTATTAGTTTATAATAACCAAATATTTAATTTATTAATAAAACGAATATTATATATTATTTATTCTCAAGAAATATCAAGTGGTTATGTTCAACGTACATTACATATAATAAATAATCGTGATGATTTATTAGGGTGTGTAAATCCATTTATTATTGAAGATAAAGAAAGTAAGATAAAAAATATAGATAAAGTACCATTTATATATTATACACAAAATAAATTATTACAATTAATAAATAAATTAAGAATCGATACAATTATATTACCATCAAATCATGAAAATTTTAATACAATATATAATTATTTAAATAACAAAACTATAAATAAAATAAAATATATATATGAATTAAGGGGTTTATGGTTTCTAACAAGTCAGTCTAATTATGAATATAAGATTGGACATAGAACAAATTATACATCTTTTGTTAGTAAAGAAATAGAAAAAGAACGCGATGTAATAAATAAGGCAGATAGTTTAATTTTTATTAATAATAGTGTGAGAAATTATTTATTAGATGAATTAAAATTTTATGAAATTTATACAAAACCATATATTTTATTAGAAAATTCTTTCTCTTTAAATACAAATATTTGTATAAATAAAAAACCAAACAAAATATATAAAATTGGTTATTTTGGAACAATTTCTCATTATGAAGGAATTGAATTATTAGTTATGGCATGTGAATATATAAATAAAAAACAAAATAATAGTATAAAATTACTTTTATATGGTAAAAATAAGATAAATTTTAATTATAAAAAATATAATTTTATTGAATATTCAGAATTTATATTAGAAGAACAATATATAGAAAAAATACAAGAAATAGATCTTTTATGTATTCCGAGAAATAATTATAAAGTATGTGAAATAGTGCCTGCTTTAAAGCCATTATCTGGTATGTATTATAAAATACCTATTTTAATTTCTGATTTTCCTTGTTACAGAGAAATGGCTGGAAATGGATTTTATTATTTTGAATCAAATAATATAAATTCATTAATTAAAAATATACAAAACATAATGAATATAACTGATCATAGTGATAAAATAAATATTAATTACAATTTAATATTAGAAAAATATAATTGGAAAAAACAATGTGAAAAGATTACAAATTTATTACAGTATAATATTTGTTTTATTTATAATTTTAAATCAAAATTACATATATGGAGTGGAGCAGTTAATAATTCAATTAATGAAATCATTTGTTTATCTAAATTTTCTAATATATTTTACAATAATATTTTTTTAAATGATATTATAATTAATAATATATTAGATCTTGATTTATTAAATGGAAAAATAGAAAAAACCTTTAAATCTAAATATCTTGATATACAAAAAATAAATAATAACTTATTTCATGTAATACCAAAAAATAAATTTGATTTCATATTTTATCGTGGAGGCACAAATGAAGTATGTAATCAAGAATTTATAAAATTACCCGAAATTAAAATATATCAGCACAACTTTATAAAAACTATTTGGGATAATAATATAATAGGTTTTCAAACAGAAACAGCTCTTAATTATGCACAACAAAATATACTTAAAAATAAAACACATGATGGAACTTTAAATTATCATAATATAGATTCTATACCTAAAAAACATTTTATTAGGTATCAATGTATAACACAAGATATCTCATATAAAAAACCATTAGTTATAAAACATAACGATTATTTTACAATAGGACTTATCGGGACAATTTATCATGAAACATTACCAAATTTATTTTTAAATAATATAGATTTTTTAATAAAACAAACATATAAAATAAAAGTTATTATTTATAGCAATAATATTTTAGTAGATATTCCGGAATATTCTTTTATAACTTATGATACATTTAACTATAGTAATAAAAAAGAAAAATTAGAAAAATTAGATTTAATTATTAATACATGGTTATGTGATCAGCAAGATTATAATGGGTCCAATAAAAATTTAGATGCGATTTGTTACAATATACCATTAATTGTAAAAAAATTTACAGCATGCCAGGAACAATTGGGTAATGATTATAAATTATGGTTCAATTCCTTAGAAGAAATAAATGATTTAATAAAAAGATGTTATGAAGATATAGAATTTTATAATTCTATTATAACATATATGCAAAAAATAAAAAAATATCATGTTGTTGATAGTGTTTCTAATAAATGGAAATTACAATTAGATAAATTACAATTAGATAAATTACAATTAGATAAATTATAAATTAAGACAATATAATATAATATATTATATTATATATTATGTTAAATAATAATATATTAATTGTTACTCAAAATATGTATATTGGAGGTGTTCAAAAATATACATATCAATTAAACCAAGCATTAATAAATCTTAATTATAACGTCGATATAAAATGTTATGAATCAGAAAAAACTTTACAACATTACAAAAAATTAAATTACATAACTGATATAAATAAAAAATATAGGTATATATTTTTAAATTCTTATCCATTATCAGAAGAAGAAATATTAAATTACTTAAAATATACTGAAAATATAATATCTATATGTCATAATGAATACCATTTATTTACATATATAACAAATAAAATTTTAAATTATTTTTACGCAGTTATATCCGTTTCCGATTTAATAATAAATAAAATTAAATATGATAATCCGAATAATAAATTTAGATATAGTGTAATTACACCATGCATAACAAATAGATTAGTTGAAACAACAAGTCGTAAAAATAATAAATTATTCTACAATTTATTATGGTGTGGTCGCATTTCTACCTTAAAAGGATGTCAATTATTAGTTAAATTATATAGTGATTATTTAAAAAAACGTCCACAATGTAAAAAATGGAAATTATTTATTTATGGAGAACCCACAAAACCTTTTTTAAAAAATATGATAGAAAAATATAAAAATAATAATATAATATTAAATTTAAAATCATACGATAAACAAGATTTTGAATTATTTAGCAATAATATAGATTTATTTATTAATACTTCATATACAGACGGAATTCCTTACACTTTTTTAGAATTTTTATCAAAGGGAATACCTATTATATCATCTAATATAGGAGGGATAAATAGTTTAATTTATCCTGAAAAAAATGGAGATTTATTTAATTTTAAAGGATTATATGTAAAAGATTTTACAGGAGATAATTTTAATTATAATATTTTAATTGAAAATTTTGATAATGAATATAATTATAACTATAAAATATTTGAAACAATTATGGATAAATATCTATTGAATGAAAAAAAAATATTACAAATTAAAAACAATTGTCAATTTAATTTGGACAATTTTACTATTGAAAATATGATGCAAACTAGTTTAAATTCGTTATTGAATAGTTAAAAATTTACCTATTTAAAATCTTTATCATAATCATAATTTTTAATATATTCAGGCAGTTTATCTAAATTACGAACATAATTTAATCTCTCCTTTTGTTTTTCTAATAATTTTTTATTATAAAAATATAATTCTATTGTTTTATTTAACTCTATTTTAATAGTTATATTTTTTTCATATATTTCTTCGTATAAATAAAAATATTGTAAATGTGGTTTAATTATATTAATAATATTATTTTTATTATTAATCTCATTTAGAAAATTGTTAATTATTTTATCTGGTATTTCTACAGTTTCTATATTTTCATCTTGCAAATAATAAGAACACAATCCATTATTCCACTTTATTTTAGCATATATTCTTGAAATTATAATTTTTAAATGATTTTTTCTGAATAAACCAATAATTGTATAATTGCGACTAATACAATAATATAATACTCTAATAAAGTAACATAGCCTATCTCTAGATTTTAAAATTGAATAATCAGTTAAAAACTCAATTGCATCATAATTTTTCCATTTGTTGTTATTTATTAAATGACTATTTTTTAAATGAGATATTTCGGTATGATATGTGTGATTTGGATTAATTATTCTTAATTTTTTATTTATTTCATTAAAAAAACAAGTTGAACCAGACCTTCCCTGAGAAATTAACAAAATTTTTGGATAGAAAGCCTTTTTTATTATTGTTTCATTATATAACTTTTGTTTTAATATTTTATTTTTAAATATTTCTATTAATATTTTTTCTTCGCATAAATTCCAATCTATTCTATTAACTAATTTATTATTAGATGATTGATTTTCTGATGTATTTTTAAATTTATAACAACAAATATTTTGCATGTATTTTGTAAAATTATTTGAATTTAAAATATTAATATTAGCTATTGATATTTTTATATTATCATTTTCATAATAATTAAATTCTTGACTTTCAAAATTTTCTTCAATATCTATATTAAATATTTGAAATATATTTTCAAACAAATAATTATCTGTATTATTATTGAAATTCTTAGTTGAAAATAAAAACCTTATTTGTTTTTGAATTATTTTTTCAACAAAACAACTAGTAAGTTTATTTGATATTTCATGTTGACCTTTACAATCGTTTATAGTAAGACGTTTAGTTTTAATATCTTGCTTCAATTCACTAATTACTCTATCAAAATTATTTCTATAGTTTTCAATAATTAATGGTTTAAAATTATATTTTTTACCAATATATTTTATAAGATTGTAAATATTAAATATAGATTTTAATAAATATTTAGAAGATAATTGTGGTTGTGATTTTATTTTATCAAAATAAAAAGAATTATGACAATGAAAACTTTCATATAATCTTGAACAAATAGTTGTTGAACCGGTTTTTCCAACACCAACATAAAATATTTTTGGAAAATTTGTAATACTTCTTTCATAATTATAAAATTCTTCGTCATTGCCATTTAATAATTCTATACATTTTTCCATAACTTCTTGATAATTACAATTTCTGATAAATATTTGTTTTATTAATTTAATATAATTATAATTCGCAAAATGACTTGTATGATAATTATTTTTATTTTTAACATCATGATAAATTGGTAAAATATGGTTAGGAAATTTATTTTCAAAAAAATTTATCAATGGTTGGTGATGTTTTTTAAAAGGAGATATTTCGTCTTTTACGTTTGTAAATAGTATTAATAATTTAGGTGGACCATTTTTAAGTAAGAAATCTTCTATATCTAATATTTCCAAATTTTTTTTCTCTTTTTTAAGTACACATTTTGTATTTTCAATATTCCACCAATCATTTATATATAAAGGTGAATTTCCCAATAATGCTATTGAATTAAAATAACTTGCAAATATCAACGCTCCTAATCCTCCTGCTGAAGTTCCAAAAAAAATTGATTTATTGTATTTGTGAATAACAGAAGATATAATCTCTCTATAAATAGAATGTTCATTATCGCAGTTTAAGTAAAAACAACTATCAAAATCAGTTTTAGATTTATTATATTTTCTAAAATTCATTAACATATCCGAAATACATAATACATCAATATTATCTTCATTAAAATCCCAACACCTAAAAATAGGTAATTGTAAATTTATATCTACTGAAGCATGAAATGTAATTAGTAAATATTTACTATGTTGTTTTTTTTTAAATAAAAAATCACAATTTTTATAATTATAATGAAAATTTCCTTTTATTATATCACAGTCTAATTTATTTATATTTATAGTTTTGAATCTATAACTATTTTTGTATAAATCATTTTCTAAATCATTATTTGTTTGCACGCAATATTCCGGAAATATATTCAATAATTCAGTAAAAATTCTTTCACTACTTTTTCCATCCCATAAATCTATACTATTTTTACATTCTTTCAATTCAATTTCACTAATTTTATTAATTAACTGATTCGTTCCTTTATTTTTTATCAATGTACTAGGGCGTTCTGTATTTTCTCGTAATGTGAAACAAGGAATATCTAATGACGTGCTTTCTTCTTGTAATCCACCACTATCGGTTATAACGTATTTACAATTTGCTATTAAACAAGTAAATTCTAAATAACCTAATGGTTCATCTAAAATAATGTTTGGATTTGATTTGACTTTTTCTAAATAACCTATTTTTTCTAAGTTATTTTTTGTTCTTGGATGAATAGGATATACTAATTTTTCACTCTTACTTAATTCTTCAAAATTATCAAATATTTCCCTTAACTGATTTAAATCATCAACATTACTAGGTCTGTGTAATGTAATTAACACATACTCTCGGGATTTTATCTCCAAAGTTTCATGATATTTAGTGTCTAATGCCTGTTGTAAATATCGTTTTTGTGTATCTATCATTGTATTTCCTACCAAATAGACATTTTCAGTAATTCCTATCGCTTGTAAATTATCTACTCCTGATTGTTCTGTTACAAAGTAATATTTACTAATATGGTCGGTTAATATACGATTAACTTCCTCTGGCATTTTTAAATCGCCACTACGCAATCCACTTTCTACATGTGCTAATTCTATATTTAATATTTTACTAGCGATTCCAGCAGCTATTGTGCTAGTTATATCACCAAATACAATTACTAATTCTGGTTTTATTTTCTCAAATTCAAGTTTCAATTTATCTCTTATCTCTCCTAATTGACCGAGATCTCCATCGTAATTCATAAGTTCTTTTATTACAAGATTCTTATCTTTTAAATAATGATCATTATTTACATATAATTTATCATCATAATCACCAGCCTTACTTTTTTTTTCTAATGTTAAATGAATATCAGGTTTTGGAAATTTTAATTGATTAAAAAAAACATCGCTCATTTTTGCATCAAAATGTTGTCCTGTGTGTATCAATGTTAAATCAAATATTTTTTTTAATGCTTCATAAACTGGAAATGCTTTCATAAAGTTAGGACGAGCACCAATAATCATAGTAACTTTTTTCATTATTATATATATATATATAATAATGAAATATATAACAAAAAAAAAATTATAAACAAGATAAATAAGAAAATATATTTATATTGAAAAATAATTTATTTGCGAAGTCTGTAACATTCTTCTATTACACTATTTAATACTTGGTGTTCAGTTTTTTTTTTTTCCATATAAGAATTTAATGCTCTAGTATCTTTTGGAAAACATAAACCACCATATCCTAAATCTCCATCAGGACCGGGAACATTTGTGTGCATTGGATTAATCCAATTATTTCTTAACATACAATCTCTTATTTTATCAAAATTTAAATTCAATTTATTACATAACATAAAATATTCATTAAATAATATAATTTTACTAGCGCCAAAACAATTACAAAATAATTTAACACATTCACTTTCAGTACTAAACATATTAGAAATTAACGCTTCTGGATAATATTTTTTGAAAAAATTTTCAATAAAATTAACATCATTATCATTCATATTTATTCCTTTACCTATTATAATATGTTTTTGATTTGCAAAATCTTCTTCTGCAGTTCTTGCTGTTAAAAACTCTGGATTATGGCATATTTTTAATTTTCTATAATGTTCAGACAAATTATTTGTTGTTTCTGGTTCTACTGTCGATTTAAGTATAATAATACCTTTATATTCCATATTATTTAAATATTCACATACTTCAATAATTGCACTTTTATCATATTCACCTTTTTCTTCATTATATAATGTGGGAAGACATAAAAATACTATTTCACTATATAATATATTTTCTATTTTATCAAAATTTTTATATTTATCATAACATATAGTTTTAACTTTAGATTGAAAAAAATTTTTTATAGCATTTCCTACAAATCCTATACCAATAATTCCAATCGATTTCATTTATTATATATACAAATATATTATTTATGATAATTATATATAATATTATATATATTATGAGTAACATAATAAAAGATAAGGTAGATAATGCTAAACTATTATATATACAAATATATTATTTATGATAATTATATATAATATTATATATATTATGAGTAACATAATAAAAGATAAGGTAGATAATGCTAAACTATTAGTAAATTTAGCATATTTAAGAACAGAATATGCTAGTCAAAATACATATTATGCAACAATGAGAATGGCTTTTGCTATAGCATTAGTATCAGCATATACAAAAAATTTTTATATTTTAGCATTTTCAATAATATTATTAATTGGAGGATATATTCAATATAAATTTATGGGACAAATACTAATAGATATAAATGAATTAACTAGAAATAATAATAAAAAAGTGGACTATAAAGATTTATATAAATTGCGGGAATTTAATAATAAAATATTTATATTTTATACAATTTTATTTTTAATAGCAATATTTTTACAATTTAACCATGATAAAAAAATCTTTTAACTAATATTATGAAAAGTATTAAATAAAATTTAAATAAAAATAAAAAATTTTTAAATAGAATAATAATTTTAAATACTAGAAAAATTATTATTATACTATAATTTTAGAGTTGATATCAATAGATTTATTACTTGAAAATTGCGGAACCTGCGTATAATTATTTTTTAACAATTCTCTCATTTTTAATAATAATTCTCTCCAAGTTAAATCGGGTTTTGAATTTACTGAATTTAAAAAAGACCATGTCATCGCACCTTGAAATTTTTTATTTATATAAGCATCTGCACTAGTTTGAGAATCAGAAGAACCACTTATAAAGAAAATATCGCCTTTAGTTTCACTATTTTTATCATTAACAATAACTTCATTATAGTCATTTGTAGTTAAATATCTATATTTAAGATCTAATAAAGTTCCACTGTGACAACAATCAAAAAGAACAAATAAAGTAACACCTTCTTTTAAATATTGATTAGCAATTTCTTTTAATTCATCATCGATAATTCCTTTATGATCAATTGATACTAATAATTCATCATTACCATCTAATTCATCACCATTTCTGTCAAATGTATATGAACCATGACCACTATAAGTAAAATATAATACATCTCCTTTTTCTGAATTAATTAAAAGTTCTTTATATTTTTCTAATATATTATCACGCGTAGGTTTTAAAGCTGTATCATCTGTTAATGTTAAAATATTATCCTTACTTACTTTATTATTGTCATTTAAAAATTTTTTTAGTGAATTTACATCATTAATACAACCTCTTAGTTCACTATTAGTATTTCTATAATTAATACCAACCATTAATGATTTGAAATTTTTATTAATTTCTTGTGGTGATAATGAAGCATAATATTGATTTAATTTTTGCTCTTTTATATTTTTATATTCATTTAATTTAATTGTATAATGATTATATAATCTTTGAAAATATATACGTTTTATATAAGGATGTATACGTAATCTTCTAATCCGATTTAAATGATAATTATAAAATTGATTTAAATTATCAATGTTTTTTTTGTATTCGTTGTTAATAGTATCAATTGATAACATTATACATTATAATAATATAAAATAATATACAAAAAAAATCATTTTATTAGAGATAAAGGTTTCATTTTTCTTCTATTTTCTTCATTATGCCAACTACCTGTAAAATGATGTTTTATAAAACCATTTCTTGTATAAGGAATGCTGGAACCAACACAAAAAACATCTGGTGGTAAAATTGTTATTCCATGATTTTCATGTAATTTCATATATACATTTATCATTTGTGTAAACATTAGAGGACCAGTATAATCATGAACGCTTATAAGATATTTTTTTGAAATAATATTTTTAATACATTGCTCATATAGTGCTTTAAATAAAAATAATTTTGCTTTAGCAATTATAAACCATTGACAACATTGCCCTGCTTGTTTAGTATTACAACCATAAAATTTACTAAATTCGTTACTAATAATGATAGAGGATTTTTCTTGATCTATTACTTTATGACCACCACAAATATAATTATTTCTATTACTAATATTTTTATATTTTGAGCAAGGATTTATTTTGAAAGTATTAAAATAATCAGCATTGTTTGAATTTACAATTGAAAAATTACCTTTATTACCATGAAAATAAATATAATCATTAAATAAGTTATCTATATGTTGTAAAGGTTCACAATCCATATCAGCATAAATTCCTCCTTTTAAATATAGAATTAAATATCTAAATGTGTCAGCAATAGCACCACCATTTTGAACACTTCTCATTATTTCTTCGTGTTGCGGAAAATTCTCTCTAACTATTTTATAAATATCTTGATTATCATATAATATAATTTCATATCCAGTATACATTTTTTTAAATTTTTCATAGCATTGTATCCATATATGATTGTCTATATTATGCTTATCTTTACATGTTAAATGTAATATTTTTGGAAACATTTATATAATATAAAAAATATATTCTATAAGTTATTTAAACTTATTTCAGAGCTATTATTATTATCATCATTTTTTCCTTAATATATCATCAAGTAAATGTTTCATGTTATCTATTAATTTTTTATTTTCTGGAGAATCTCTATTGTATAATTCTCTAAAAATTTCACTTTCTTTTTCAGTTGTAAAAATAGGTTCTTTTTCATAATTATCAAAATCTTCTTCTTTTAGAGATAAAATATAATTAATACATTCATTTGGATCTTGAAAATCATTAGCAATAATTATTCTTTTTGAATTAATAACTTTTTTGATATATTTTGAAGAACCAATATAAATTGGAATACATCCGGCTGCTAAAGCATTGATTATTTTTTCTGTCATATATCCATATTCGATAGTATTTTCAGCGGCTAATATAAATTTAAATTCGGAATATTTTTTAATGAGTTCTTCAGTTGATTTATCCGAATTTTTATTTAAAAAATTTGAATGATTTTTATCACCATTATAGTGAAATAGTAATTTAGCATGTATACTTTTTGGATTACAATATTCTCCAAGAGCATATGTTTCTTTTGTATAATTTGTAAACAAATCAATAAATTTTATTCTATTAGTTTTTACATTCCAATGAGTATTTTTAATACAATATCCAAATAAATATTTTCGCTCTTTAATATTTGTATAATTATTATTCCATAAATTTAAATTTTTTATTTTAATATAATCAACAAAACCATATGGTATATGAATACTATTATTTTCTATTAATGTTGTAAATAATAATTTTTCTTGTATTTTATTAAATTTTTTAGTATGAGATATTGGAGTAAAAATTTTAATAGCTTCCCAATTCATAAATATATATTTTTTATTATTTACATTCCATTCTTTTTCTTTTTCTTTTTCATAATAATGAGAACAAGTAATAATATCGGCATTTGGATTATTTTTAAATATAATACTAATATTAGGATTATATAAATATATCAAATAATTGATAAAAAAATATGAATAAGAATAACCACAACCTTCTGAACCTATAATTATTGTATTATTTTCTCTACCACAACATTTATTACCATGCCCTTTTCCAATAGAACACATGAAACAACAATAATCTTTATTATCTAATTTTTTATATCCACATTTACATAAATTAATATTATTTATAAAATAGTTGTTCATTTATAATATAATATTATAATATTTTACTATAAATGAACAACTATTTTATAAATAATATTAATTTATGTAAATGCGGGTTTTTAAAAGATGAAAAACAAAGTTTTTGTTGTGTAATGTGTAGTTTAAATAAAGGTCATGGTCCTCGATGTAAGCAAATTACAAAAAATAATATTGTGGTTAATCATTGGTTAAGTATAATAGAAAAAAATTCTGAAAATATAAGTAAATTGTATAATTATAAACAGAATTTATCAATTGGAAGTCCTGATAGTTTTTGTTTTATAGGTACATATAAAGTTATTAATGAATTAAAAGGTATGTTATTATCATTATCATTATATCATAAAAATTCTAAAGTTTATGGATTTGTAGATATAAAAACAAAAAAAGAATTAGAAACTATTACACCTAGAATAGAATTAAATTTATTTTTAAAAGTTAAATTAGATAAATATACAAATAAAAATAGAACAGAAATGGAAAATGAAAATATTTTTTCAGAATTTTTAGTTGAAAAAGCTCATGTAATTGAATATGCATTAGAATATAATTCTAATACTTTATTATTAGATTGTGATATAATTTTTTTAAATCCTATAAATTGTATTGATAAAAGTAAAGATATGGCTTTATCGCCTCATTATATAAAAAAGTCAGCAACAGATATATATGGTTATTATAATGCAGGTGTTTTATGGGTAAATAAAAAAGGAATAACAAATGATTGGATAGAATTTACAAAAAAATCCCGTTATTATGAACAAGCATCTATTGAAGAACTTGCTAAAAAATATAATTATCAAATATTAGGTCCTGAAATAAATATAACACCGTGGAGATTATTTCATGTAGATAATAAAATTAATGTAATTAAAAATATTAATTGTGATAAAAAGAATATTTATTATAATAAAAAACCAGTTATATTTATTCATACACATTTTAATAAAAATGACTCTTTTTTTTATGAATTTAATAGTATATTTTTAAAACTTCTTTATGTTTGTAAAAGATATAGAGAGTTATTAATTATAGATTATGTAAAAAATAATAAATGGATAATAAATATACCATCACAACCAAGAAATGATAAATGGTATCATAAAAATGATAGTTTTCGAGAGCTGGCATATTTATCTAGTTTAAAAAATAATGATTTAAAAATAAATATTGTAAATCAGAATTATTGTTCGATATTTAATAAAATATTGTTATATGATTATCCTAATAAAAATTGGATTAATGATGATATATATAAGTATTTATTAATAAAAGTAGGAAATTGTTCTATTGATAATGAAGTAAAATATTTTATAGATAAAGGTATAAATGCTGAACCATGGATCTTTTGGCCAAAAAGTCCAAAAATTCTTGAGAATTTGTTAGAAAAATACCCACCATTATCTTTTAAAGATAGACTAATTGAATCAATATTTATTGGTAATTATGAAAATAATGTTCAAGAAAAATTTAGAAAAACAAATATGAAATGTAATAATATAATAACAGAATTAAATACTACACCTGTAAAAGAAGATAATTTTACAAAAGAAGAATACTTATTAAAATTAAGAATATCAAAATATGGTTTATGTTTAGGAGAGGTTAATAGTAAATGTCATAGAGTGGTTGAATTAATGGCATTTGGAACCATTCCAATAATTACACCAGAAGTACAATTAAAATATTATATAAATCCACTAGAAGAAAATATTCATTTTATTCGAGTTTCAAATTCAGATGAATATAAAGAAAAAATAAAAAATATTAGTCAAGAAAACTGGATCGAAATGTCAAAATCATGCATAGAATGGTATAAAAATAATGTAAATAGTAAAAATGCTTGGAATATAACAATTTCAAATATTCTTTATAATTAATATATATATATACATTATGCCAAATATAGTTTATTTTTTATATATTAATTTAGATAAGTGTAAAGATAGAAAAAGTAAAATAGAAAATATGTTTAGAAATTATAAGATAAAAGAGTTTGAAAGAATAAGGGGAATTGATTATAAAGATAAATCATATGAGAATGAAATAAGAAAATTAATACCGGTAAGAAATGAATTATTAGGAAAAAATTTTTTTTGTAATATTCAAGGATTTAATAAAAATAGTTGGATATATGACGGAAGTATTAAAAATTCTTGGCCAAATATGCCTTATGATTGTAGATATGGTGAAAAAGGTTTGATATTATCATATATTAAAGCTCTACAAAGAGCAAAAGAAATAGATAGTGAATTTGTATGTATTTTAGAAGATGATGCTTGGTTTTCAAAAAATCACTTTAATAGTTTAAAAAAAATATTATTATCAACAAAATGTAGGATATTATTTTTAGACGAAAGACAAAATTTAGATGGAACAGGTATAGGGTGCGCAGGTATGGTATTTCACAAATCAATAATTGATAAAATAATACAAATAATAAATCCATTATCAAACTTAAAAGTATTTTATCATAAATGGAATTATAAATTAAATTTATATTATCCTAGAATGAGTCACCATTATAAAACACATGTAAATTTAGATTTATTTTTTAATACATATTTTGCCTTAAATAAAAATATGAATCCAGGATTATTTAAAATGATAAAAAGTGATTATTTCCCAACAACAATACAAAATTCATAACATTTATTAGTAAATTAAAATTAATACAATAAAATGAATAAATAATTAAAATAATGTATAATATATTAATTATTTATGGAAAGAGAAATACCAAAAGTTATCCATATGACAAATAAAACAAAAGTATTTCCTGAAAATATAATTAAAATGTGGAAAAAATTAAACCCTGATTATACTTTTACATTTAGCAACGATAAAGATTGTTATGAATTTATTGAAAAAAATTTCAATAAAGAATATGCTGAACTTTTTAATAAAATAAAATATGGTCCTAACAAAGCTGATTTTTGGAGATTATGTAAATTATATGTAGAAGGAGGAGTGTATGTAGATATAGATATAGTTCCTTATGCTCCTATTAATTATATTATTAAAGATTCTACTTTTTGTTCTTGTCTTTCCATATTAGGAAATTCAGTTTTTCAAGCATTTTTGTCTGCTACACCAAAAAATATATTAATTAAAGAATGTATACAATCATTTGTAGCAAATGTAGAGAGAATGAATTTATTACGTAATACAAATAATCATAATGTTCAACCAACGTTTGATATGTATAATACAATAATTAGAAAATTAAATGTGAGAACAATAAATCCTTTTATTGTTTATAATTTAAAAGTAAATAATAGAGAGAATAATAATTCATTTAATGAAAAAATTATGTTTCTCCAAGAATTTAATTTAAAACAGAGCATGAATAATGGTTTTGGAATTAAAATGACAACAAACAATGATTCATTATACAATATGTATGTTAAAAATGGAGAGAATAAAGTTGTTTTAAAGTCGCGCCACGATGCTTATCAAAATGGTTATAATTATTAAATTTAAATTATATAATTTAAATTTAATATTTAAAAATATATAAGTTATATAATTTATTTTTCATCATTAAGATAATTATGTAATAAATTATCTTTATTAGTATTATTTATATTGCCACTTAATAAACATTGTTCATATAATTTTCTTATTACATCATTTGGAGCTTCACTTCCAGCTTTTAATAAATTATGTTTTCTTAAGTAGTTTTTCATTTCTAATACAGAAGTTCTTTTTATCTTATTATGTTCAGCGTTAATTTTTTTACGCGTAGCGGCATTTTTAATTAATATAGAAACCTTTCTATTCTTTTTACCAAGATGATATTTGATAGTTTTTGTTTTTGTGCTAATATAATTATTATTTGAGTTAGAATTAGAATAAGTATTTTGATTTTGATTTTGATTTTGATGAATACTATTATTTATAACTTGAGAAACTTCTCTCTTTATTTCATTATTTTCAATAATATTTGTTTGGTTATCTTGAACACTAATTATAGGTTCACTTTTTACCGGTAAATTTACTAACTGTGGTTCATTATATGATGTATTTTTTACTGTGTAATTTTTCCATTGTCTAAATGTTGGTTTACTACCATTTTTCAAGCAACCGTATGGAACATCACCATTTTCTTTATTTGTTATAGTTAATTTAGATTCAATATCATCTTTTTCTTTTAAATTATCTGGAATATCAATATTAATAAGAGGTCTATTTGCTTTCATTGTTTTATTACGCCCTTTTTGTGATAATTGTTGTAAAAAATTTAATGATTTCATAAATTCATTTTGAAATTCATTATTTTCTCTTGTATCCAAGTTTTTATATATACCTCTTTTTTCATTATTATTTTCTGTACTATTGTCTGTATTATTTTCATTATTACTATTATTTTGAATACTTTTTCTCTCTACATTTTCACTAGAATTCTTCTCCTTTTGCTTGTAATTTTTTATTTTTTGTAACAAATCACGTTTTAATTTATTAGGTTGAATGTTATTTTTTATAGTAGATATTTTCTGTGTTTTGTTATGTGAATGTTTTTCTTTTTTTGTTCCACCTCCAACTTTAAATAAATCAGGATTAATAGTGATAGGTTTTATATTGCTCATCTTTATTTTATTAATTTAAAAATAAATTAATAAAATCACGAATTAATTAAAGTAAAATTAATTAAAAAATAATATTATAATAAATATAATAAATAATTATGAAAAATTTATTAATTTCTATAATGGCTGGGGGTATGGGAAAACGTATGGAATCTAATATTCCAAAAGTTTTACATAAATTAGGAGAATTACCACTTATTGTACATATAATAAATACATGTCTAAAATTAAATCCAGAAAAAATTTTAATAATTGTAGGAAAATATAAAAATATAATAGAGAGAGAAATCTCACAATATATTGATACAATTATAATTCAAAGAAAAATCGAATATATAATTCAAAAAGAAGCACTAGGAACAGGAGATGCGATTAAATCATGTATTGAAATTTATAAAAATAATATTGAATATATAAATTTGATTTTATCAGGGGATGTTCCTTTAATCAATTATCAAACATTATTAGAATTTATAAAATCGACTAAAAATTGCGGACTTCTAATTAATGAACTAGATTTTCCATATGGATATGGAAGAATAATAATGAATAATAATGATTTTTTAAAGATTGTTGAAGAAAAAGATTGTAATGATGAAGAGAGAAAAATCAATATAGTTAATTCTGGTATATATTGTATAAGTTGTGAATTATTAGTAAATTTTTTACCATTAATAAATAATAATAATAAACAAAATGAATATTATTTAACTGATATATTAGAAATTATAAAAAATAATGAAAATAATGAAAATAATGAAATAAATATAATGTTATTAGAAAAAAATAAAAATTATGAAGTGCTTGGTATAAATAATAAAGAACAATTACAAGAATTAGAAAATATTTACAAAAATATGACAAATATATGACAAAATTTTAATATATTATTACGTATACATTAAAGCTATTATTTTATTATCATATTTTTCTTTACTATCATTATTATTTTTAAATAGTTCTAACCCCTTTTCTATATCTCTAAATGTTATTTTAGTTTTTTCTGTATCTTCTAAACAAAAAACTCTTCGACTATGTGCTATTTTAATTTTTGAAAAAAAATTCTCTATATCTCTTCCAAATGATTTAAATAATAATTTATTATCTTCAAAAAATTTACATTTAATTTCATCACTTATTGTCCAACCATTATCATTTACTTTTTTAATAAAAATATCCTTTAATTCTTCAGAACTATATTCATTTATTTTATAATTCCAAGTAAATCTAGATTTTAACCCAGGATTAAAAGAAAAAAAACAATTATTTAATTCTTCTTCATAACCAGCAATAATAACCATTAATTCATTCTTATGATTACTTAATGATTCACATAATGTATCTAAACACTCTTTTGCAAAAGAATCTCTTTTCTCCGCATTTCCTAAACTATATGCTTCATCTATAAATAATACACCACCTAAACTATCTTTAATAATATCTCTAGTTTTTAAAGCTGTTTGTCCTAAATATCCAGCTATTAAATCACTACGCGTAACTTTTCTAAATTTATTACTTTTTAATATATCCATTTTACAAAAAATATCACCTAAAATCATAGCTATTTCAGTTTTTCCAGTTCCAGGTGGTCCATAAAGGACTGTATGTAAATAATCTTCATTTATTTTATTTTCTTTTTTTGGTATATGTAAATTTTGTAAATAATAAATTATTTGGTCACTAATATTGGTTTTGAGCTCTTGTAATCCAATTAATGAATTTAACTTAAAAAGAGGCACTTTAATAGAATGTAATTTTTCTAAATCAATATTATATATTTTATTCTCATCGTAAGGATAATCTTCAATAATATTAAGCAAATCTTGTAAACCATTAATCTCTCTTTCAATATTAATTATTTCTTTTTCAATAATAATATTTTCATCAAAAAAATCTTGATAATCTTCATCAGAGTTTAAATATTGATACCAAAAATCGTCATTACTATTATTTTCATAACTAATAGAACCATAATGAATCTGTTTTTGAGCATCATTTTTATTTTGTATTTTATTTTTTGGATTATAATCGCTATATGAGAAATTTTTATCTAATGTTCGTTTTAATTTATTAGACATATTAAAATAATAACGTTGTTATTTTAATATTATTATTTTAATTATACTTTATCACAATTATATTTTCATTTATTTATTTATTAATAAATTTAAAGATAAATTGATATAGTTTAATAATTTTTAAATGAAAAATAAAATGTGTGATTTGAAAATGGAACGTAACGAAAATTTTAATAAAAGTGATGATAATGATAAAAATAAAAAAAATATTTCAGAAAAAGAAATTCCATGGACAATTATTAATTCATACTTTTCAAATCAACATCTTAAACAATTAATTAGACATCAAATTGAATCTTATAATGATTTTATTACTAGACAAATTCCACATACAATTGACATGTTTAATCCTGTTCTAATTACATCAGAACAAGATTATAACAAAGAATTAAAAAAATATGGTCTGGAAATTTATATTAATTTTGAAAATTTTAGTTTACATAGACCGCAAATTCATGAAAATAACGGAGCAGCAAAAATTATGTTTCCACATGAAGCTCGAGTAAGAAATTTCACATATGCATCTAACATGACACTAGATCTAAATATTAAATATGTAGTAAGAACAGGAGAAGATTTAGAAAATGTACAAACTTATTATAAAGTGCTTCCTAAAATTCATATTGGTAAATTACCTATTATGTTAAGATCAAATATCTGTGTATTATCTCAATATAAACATTTAACATCAGAAGTAATTGGTGAATGTAAAATGGACCCTGGTGGATATTTTATCATTAATGGATCTGAAAAAACTTGTCTTGGTCAAGAAAGAGCCGCTGAAAATCAAATTTATTGTTTTGATATTAGTAAAAATAATACTAAATGGTCATATATGGCAGAAATTAAATCTGTTCCTGATTGGAAATGTATATCACCAAAACAAATTTCTATAATGATGTCTTCAAAAAATAATTCATTTGGATATGGATTGTGGATTCAAATTCCAAGAGTTAAAATTCCAATTCCAGTTGTTATATTATTCAGAGCATTAGGTGTAATTTCAGATAAAGAAATTTGTGAAAAAATAGTTTTAGATTTGAAAAATCCTTTATATGAAGTATTTGTCAAAGAATTCAAGGCTTCTATTATCGAAGGTAATAATTATCTAGACTATGAATCTGCTATGAAGTATATCACGAGTAATGTAATGTATACACCGATGAATATGGATAAAGAGCAAGGTGCTATCAAAAAACGCGAATTTGCGGAAGAAGTTTTGGAAAATGACTTATTTCCACATTGCCATAACAAAACCCAGAAAATTTATTTCCTTGGTTATATGATTTTTAAATTATTTAAATGTTATTTAAAATTGGCACCTGTTGATGATCGTGATTCATATATTAATAAACGCATTGATTTAACTGGAACACTTCTTAATAATTTATTTAGAAATTACTTGAATAAGTTAGTAAAAGATATGCAAAAATATATTGTAAGAGAAATTAATACAGGTTCATGGAAATCAAAAGAAGATTACAATAATATTATTAATTTAACAAATATTTATAAAATTATTAAATCTACAACAATTGAGAATGGCATTAAGCGAGCATTAGCGACTGGAGATTTTGGTATTAAACAAACAAATAGTAATAAAGTTGGTGTAGCCCAAGTTTTAAATCGGCTGACATATATTTCATCTCTAAGTCATTTGCGACGTATTAATACTCCAATTGATAAAAGTGGTAAATTGATTCCTCCTAGAAAATTACATAATAGTTCATGGGGATTTCTATGCTGCGCGGAGACCCCTGAAGGTGCTTCAGTTGGTATTGTAAAAAATTTAAGTTATATGTCAACAATTACAATTAATTCAAATAGCACACCATTACTTGATTGTGTAAATCTTGAAATAATTAAAATAGAAGATTGTAAAGATAATCTGGATAATTATGTAAAGGTATTTATTAATGGAGCTTGGATTGGTATAACTGATGAACCAGAAAAATTTTATTTATCTCTTAAAGATAAAAAATACAAAGGTATTATTAATATTTATACGAGTATAATTTTTGATTATAAAAATTGTGAAATTAGAGTATGTAATGACGGTGGGAGATTGATTAGACCAATATTAAAAGTGAAAAATAATAATGTTTTATATACTCCAGAAATTATTAATAAATTAGAAAAGCATGAATTAAGCTGGAATGATTTATTAATTGCTTGTAATATAGATGAATCGGTTATTGAATATATTGATCCATTAGAACAATCATTTAGTATGATTGCTATGAAAAAGAATGATTTAATTACTAGCAAGAAAAATAATATTATTTATAAATATACTCACTGTGAAATTCACGCAAGTTCTATTTTTGGAATATTAGCATCATGTATTCCATTTCCAGATCATAATCAATCGCCGAGAAATACTTACCAATCGGCGATGGGCAAACAAGCAATGGGTGTTTACGTAACAAATTATGAAAAACGCATGGATAAAACAGCATATGTATTATCATATCCAATGAGACCACTAGTAGATACACGAATTATGAATATCATTAATTTAAATAAAATTCCTTCAGGAGAAATGGTAATTGTAGCGATTGCTTCTCATACAGGTTATAATCAAGAAGATAGTATCTTATTTAATAAAGGTTCTCTAGATAGAGGATTATTTCAAGCAACTGTATATCATACAGAAAAAGATGAAGATAAAAAAATTCAAGGAGATGAAGAAATTAGATGTAAACCTGATCCAACTAAGACAAAAGGAATGAAATTTGCGAATTATGATAAAGTAGATCAAAATGGTGTAATTCCAGAAAATTCTCTAGTTGAAGACCGTGATATTATTATTTCAAAAATTCTTCCAATTAAAGAAAATAGAAATGACCATACTAAAGTAATTAAATATGAAGACCAAAGTAAAGTATATAGAACAAAAGAGGAAACGTATATTGACAAAAATTATATTGAAAGAAATGGAGATGGATATAATTTCTGTAAAGTTAGATTACGTATTGTAAGAAAACCAGTTATTGGAGATAAATTTTCAAGTCGCCACGGACAAAAAGGAACTATTGGAAATATTATTAATGAAGAAGACATGCCTTTTACAGCAGAAGGACTTAAACCAGATATTATTATTAATCCTCATGCGATTCCTAGTCGTATGACTATTGGTCAATTAAAAGAAACATTATTAGGAAAAGTATTACTTCAACTTGGACTATTTGGTGATGGAACAAGTTTTGAAGATTTAGATATTAAAGATATTTGTAAAGAACTACAAAAGAATGGTTATGAATCTAATGGTAATGATGTTTTATATGATGGTCTTACAGGAGAACAAATTGATAGTAATATTTTCATTGGTCCAGCATTTTATCAAAGATTAAAACATATGGTTAATGATAAGCAACATAGTAGAAGTATTGGTCCAATGGTTAATCTAACCCGTCAACCAGCTGAAGGGCGTTCAAGAGATGGTGGTCTTCGTTTTGGAGAGATGGAAAGAGATGCTATGGTAGCACATGGCGCTTCAAGATTTACAAAAGGACGTATGTATGATGCTTCAGATGCTTTCAAAGTAAATGTTTGTAAGAAATGTGGATTAATAGCGGCATACAACGATAAAACACATATTCACTATTGTAAAACATGTGAAAATAGAACAGACTTTAACTTAGTTCATATTCCATATTCTTGTAAATTATTATTCCAAGAACTAATGACAATGAATATTGCTCCAAGAATTATGACATAAAAATAATTCTTATTACAAAATAATTTAATTATTTATTAAATTAAACTAAAAATATTTTTTTACATTTTTATATTATATTAATATAGTATAAATGCGAAATATTACAATGACTATTCATACAAAACCTTTAGTATATAGAAATCAATCTAATAGTATAGGTTTAAGTGGTATGGCTGGTGTAACTAGTAGAGCAGATACTAAAGTTACTAATATAAATGGAGCTAATCCTCCAAAATTTTATCCATCAAGTCAAGGTTATTCCAATTATGCTAATTTAAGAAGAGTATATAAAAGTGATGCTGGTGGTGGTGAAAATTATTTTACATCATCGCAAGTTATGGAATTAAAAAAAATAAACGCAATTGGAAAGAGCAGTTTTGGAGATAATGTTCATGGATTCTCTCATGGATATATTGATAAATCTTTTACAAATACAACTTTAAGACGTGTTAGAAATGGTGGAACAGTTGCCCCTCCTAAAAAATCTTCATTAGATAACAAATTTCAAAGTGGTGGTTCTCGTATAACAAATGTTAGAAGAGATTTTAATAGAGTTGTTACACCATATATAAAATAAATACCATAAATAAAAATATAAAAATTTTATTAAAATCTTATATTTTTAATTAAATATAAATTAATTTAAATTTATTTCAAATTTATTTTTTTAAACACTTATTCGCAATTGACAAAAATAATATAATTAAGAGAGAAATATATATAACATTAATTAAATTTTTTACATAATCCATGTTATCATTTTCAATTTCCGTAACATTATTCGGTTGTTTTTTTCTATTTTCAAACGCCTCTCTACAAGGTGTATTTGTAACTGGATTAATTTTGTTTGGAAACCAACAAGGATTCATGTTTTTTATATCAGAAGTTAATACATGTTGTGTTTCTTGAGATACATTATTATTTACATCAATAGTTTCCATTTTAATATCTTGACATTCCGGACTATTACCTAACATAAATGCTTGAAAAACTCCAAGAGGATTTAATTGTGCTATATTACTCATTGTTCCAGGAAGTAAACCTTCGAATTCAGTAAAATTTACTCCCATACCAGAAGATATAAATGGTATTTCACCATCTGGAACATTATTTACATATATAAATCTATTTACTTGATTTCCGGTTTTTTTATCTGTACATTGAGCTCCAGTTTGTAAAAAATATTTATTTCCTAAAGCCTTTCCGGTCGATGAGGCAGCGCCACCTCCACTAACTAATAATTCAGTATAAGCAATAAGACCATTTATATTACTACCAATCGCATCTAGAGAACCATCTCCGGACATACCAATTTCTTTTGGTGTTTTTATAAATTTATAATATTTGTAATTAGGACCTAATATTTGTTCTTCCATACCAGATAAATCATTCATTATATTATCAAAAAAATTACTCATTATATTAATATATGTAAATAATTTTATTTGAATTTAATTCAATCCACTAATTTTTGGCGGTGGATCTTTAATAGTTTCCATATTTCTACCAGCTGTTCCAAATCCTTGGTTACCTATTTTATTTACCATATCTGTTACACTTTTTTGAAGTAAATTTAATCGACTATCCATTCCATCAACTTGTTTTTTTAAACCTTGTAATTTATTTACTTCTTTTGATAAAATATTAATTTGAGAAGCATTATTTATAGATAAAAATAAAGGATCTTTACTTAAACAAGAATTATTATTAGTATTTTCATTATTTTTATTATTATCAGTATTTTTATTATTTTCTAAATTTTCTATAGTTGTAAAATAATTATTATATAAAATAACTAATAATACTAAAGCTAATAATATTAAAATACAATTCATTATATAATATTATTATTTATTATTTTCTATAATAATATTATAATGAATTTCAAAAAACCATATAGTAGTTATAAATGGCAATTTCAACCATATGTATCATGGAAAGGTAAATCAACTACATCAATTATACCAATTAATTCTAGACCAAATACTAATCAAACTAGTCGCGCAGCTCATAGTGCAGGTAATAATCCTATTTATGTAGATGAAGCAAATGATTATAGTAGTGCTTTTGGAACAGCCCGACCTTTAAAACATTATAGAAAACAATTAAAGCCTCCTAGAAAAGATAGTGCTAAAAGTGTAGGTCGGGATCAATCTATGATAGATTTACCAGGAAGCAGTGTTTATTTAGGAACTAATTCAGATGATTGCTCAAAATGTAAAGATGAAGATAATAGCATAATAGGGTCAATAAAAGAAAATATTTTGAGAGAAAATAATGATATTAAAGAACATATTCATAAAGATGACAAATTTTTAAATCCATGTAATGAAAGACCAGTTTGTCAAAGTTGTAATGTACCTAATAATAGAATTCGAAGTGCTGTTACTCTTTTAGATAAAAAATATTATTCTGATACAAAAAATTATTTAAAAAGTAGAGTTAAAACATATGAACAAAATTTAAATTTATCGAAAAATAAATTTGTTCAATACGAAGATAAAGAAGGTAATCCTATATATCCAACTAATAATTTTTATTCATGGCAAGGATTACTTAATGATAAATATGGTTTAGATGGTAAAGCAATTGCTCCTCAACAATTTGTATCAACAAATTTTATACAAAAAGGATGTAATAATGAATGTAATGAAGGTTATACCAAGAAAACAATTATATATAAACCAAGTAATCAAAACTTTTCTCAACAAGGAGCTGTATCTTCTGGATTAAGAACACTAAACGCAAAAGTAAATAATATCAATAAAAATGCTAATTCATTTTATACAGCTTGGGGTAGAGAAGGTGCTAATGCTGGTAAATATAGTTCAAATGTAAATTCACCAATTTTCTTAAAATCAAGATATCAAGCATGTATACCAAATATAAGACGAAGAGTTATATGGAATTCTGGCACTGGTAGGCAACCTAAAGGTGGAAGTGGAAATCATACTCTTTGCTTTCATACTCCACAAAGTTCTATTATACCATCTACAAATGGAGACACTATTAGTAATGTATCCGGAACTGGAACAGGAAGACACATTCCAAAACAACAAATATTTAGATAATTTTTTTTTATAATATTTTAATTAAATAAATCAAAAAACAATATTATCATTTATCCATTTTTTTATCTGACAATTTATAGGATTTAATATGCTATTAATTCCACCAATATATTCGTTGTAATTTTGAGGATTTTTTTCTAATAAAATTAATGTACTATAAATTATATTATACTCTTGAATAGTATATAGTTTCGTTATATTTACGAAAACATCATCTATATCTTTTGTATCACTTATAAATGATGAATTCATATTATTAATTAAATTACTCAAATCATTATTATTTGTATTATTATTATTATTATTATTATTATTATTTGAATTTACAATTAAATTATTAGAATTACTTTGAACAATAGCATTAGAATTTTCATCTATATTATTTGTATTATTTGTATTATTGCTACTTGGGTTATTGATATTAGTATTAAGATAATTATTTGTATTAGTATTTGTATTTGAATTTAAATCGCTTTCTAAAAACATTTTATACATTCTTAAAGTATGTAATAATGCTGGATTATCTACTTGATTATATGTTACAATTAAATTATCAATTCCTTTAATACATAATTTTTTCAATAAATTAAATAAACTATTATTTTGAATTTCTGGCATATTTTTATAAAACTTATTAAATCTTACAACAGCATTAAATAAATAAAATAAATCATCTTTTGAATCATTATAATAAGCTCTAGATAATGGTTGACTCCACCCTGCTGCTTGTATATATAATAAGTTATTATGTATATTTAATTTGCTTCCAATAGGATAAAATCCTAAAAATGATATTTGTATCATTGCTTGTAGTGGTTCTAAAATAATTTCAAAACGTTCTTTACGTTTTCCTTTTGAAAACATATTATAGGCAGTCATCATAGAATACATTTATTATTATAATATTTATAATTAAAATGCTTTTATTAATTTTATTTATAATTATTTATAAATAAAATATTTTATTTAATTATAATGATTCGTTATATTTATAAATCTTTTAATAATTTTTTTTTTAAAGAATCAATTCCTAACTTGGGACGCTGGTGTAATAAAAGTATTCCTACTTGTAATGATAAAGTTATAGAGAGAAAAATGACTATGGCTATTATGGATAATGATATGGGATTAAGTAATTTAAAATTTGATAATAATAAAAAAATTTCTATTAATAACAAAAAAATGAGTATACAAGAATATATTAACTATTATTATTTTCTCTAAATATTCATTTCCATAGAATAACGAACAAGGAAAGTAAATACTAACGCATGTAATAAATATCCTATTATAGTAGGACATCCACTTTTATCAGATATTTTTCCTATTAAATTACCTAAAATACTTTGTGTTAATCTAAATATTGTTGGATTAAATAAAATAACAACTAAAAATGTTCCTATTAAAGAAAATTTCCATTTTTCTAAATTATTTGGTTCTAATTCTTCTCTACACTTTTCACAATTTACTTTATTATCAGACATTATATAATATTATAGAATAATAATATTATATAAATTATATTTAAACATTAACTTTATATGTTGATTTATATGCTTTAATTATTGTTAAACTTACATCATCAGTTATAATATTATTTAATAAATCTTTTGATGGATTATTTAAAAATTTAACTGTTAGGGCATTTCCATTTCCAGATTCCTGGTAATATATATATCCAGTTATTAAAAAAGTTACATTATAAGTTTTATTATTATACATAAAGGTAATTGCGTAAGTATTACTAACAACTTGTTTATTATAACAATTTGTATCGCTTCCATTTCCTGAACCTGAATTATAACATTTAGTTATAAAACCATAATTCGCATTGCCACCAAAATTAGAAGTAGTACTCCAGTAATCTATAAAATATTTATTATTAAAAGAATAAAAATATATTACTAGAGGATCTTTTATTTTTTCTGGTGTATCTTGACTATATATTAATTCAAATTGCGATGGATGTCTTATATTTTTATGATTTACTCCACATAATATTTTATTTTTATTTACACCATCAGCTCCTGGAGCAAACATATATGAATTTCCTGGAACACCACCAGCGCCAATACCACCTAGTTGATTCATACAAAAAACAACATGTCTATTACATGGACATACAACATTACGATTTCTAAATGCCACATGTGACCACGTATTTAAGTTAGTTGATGAAGGTATGCCTTGTTTTTTAGAACCTCAGTGGGTAGGTTTATTCATAATTTTTGTAGAACCAGTAATAGCTCGGATATTTGACATTTTTATATATATCCTAAATTTTTTTTTTATTATATATGATATAGTAATAATAGTGTTATATAAAATTTTTGTAATATGGTATTTTGTATTTTATACACCATTGAAGACATTTTTGTATATTATTATTCTTGATATTTTCTAATTTATCATCTTTGCTATTATTATTAATTAAATTAATAGTTGATATAATATTCTCTATTTGTTGTTGTCCAATAATTGCATTATATTCTTCTAATTTATTTAAAAAAAAGTAAGGAATGTTTATATTTAATATTCTTTTTAAAAAATTTTCGTCATTGTTAATATCACTATAATTCAAAATAATTTTATCTAATATACTTTTCACATTAATAGATTTAAATTTTTTACATACAATATATTTTTCCGAATTAGCATATCGACTAGTAAATGGTTTAACAATATAAATCTTTTCATAACATAATGATAATAAATAAATTAAATCGACAGATGCTTCAGTAAATAAATCAAAAAATTTTAAAATAAATATACCTCCTTCTTTTTGCATTGAAATAGCGAAGCATATTTGATATAAAATTAATTTGGTTGATACAATCTCTTGTTTATTAAAATCAACAGAAAAATCAAAACCACCATCACCAGTTATAATATCAATTGAATTTTTATATTTTTCATAACAATATTTTAAATTTTCAACATCAGATAAATCCCCATTTTTATTTATACCATATTCTATTTTAACATTAGGATTTTTATTTAAAAAATGCTGACTTTTTTTCCATCCAGGTATATTAACATCATCATTTATTAAGGTCATACCATAATACATATCATTACTATTATTTCTCAACCATAATAAAGCTTCTATAAACCCACCTGGTCCCTCGGCTAAATGAAAACTAGTAATATTTTGTATTGTAATATCATTCAATATATCTAATAAATGAAAAATTTCTATTAATTTAAAAAATGATCGTGATAAAGGTTTAAGTTTAGATACAGAAGATTTATAATGTGGAATTATACTATGTATATATTCATACGGATTTGTATATTTTTTATATGAATCCCATTCAGAATAATATATATCTATTTGTTTTTTAGCATAATTAATATAATTATGTAATGATTTATTTATATAAATATCAATATTATCTACATCTTTAGTATATGTAAATGAAATATTATTTATATTTACATTATTACTATTACTTGGTAATAAATAAAAACTCATACGCTAATTATATAAATAAATTTATATTTATATAATTTTATAATTAAAGGTTATAATTTATGATTCTAATTTTAATTTTTTAATTTTTTTTGGTTTAGTTTTTTTCTCTTCTTTCTGTATTTCTTTATTTGTTTCTTCAATTACTTTTTTAGATTTTAAACTTTCAACAAATTCTTCTTTTTTCTCTTCGGGAGTTTCTTTCGTTAAAATGTTATTAGCATCAACAACGTCAATATTTCTAACTTTTTTATAAATAAAATAGTTATTAGTGAAAGATACTATTTTTTCTTCATCGCTCATTTTCGAAGCATTACCATAATTATTTTTTGCTCGTGGATTTCTCTCAATATCCTCTAACATTTTGTTATATAAAATTTCAAATGAACCAACAGATGATGGAAAATTAATTCTTTTCAGTTCATCATCTGTTAATTTGGCAAATCCATAATCTTCCATTAATTGATCTAAATAATCAAAATTTACAAGATATTCTTTAAAAACTTTATTAATAGATTCTTGATATACTTCAATACCATAACCAATGCAGCTTATATTATTATCAAAAGTTCCTCTATCATATTTTTTTGTAATTTCAGTAATTTTTTTATCATCTTTCATAAGAGTATAACTTTCATTTTCTTTCTTATCTTTAAGCAATTCAAATATTTTTTTACCATCAAAACAAGTTCCTATTACAATTCCATTTATCGCAGTGCATTGAGATAAATTAGTTAAGAAATTTTGTAATGTATTATTATTTTCAAACATATAATGTAAGGCAAATTGTATTGAGCTTACATTAAATCCTCCTTCTCCTTTTCCATAAATATTATATACACCTTTACCTAATAATTTCTCATCTTTTGGACCATTACCAAAAACAGCTTCTGTAATTTGCTTACCTTTATCTGTAAATTGCGCATCTAATTTGCGAATATTTAATCCAGCATTGCCTTGGATAAACATTACTTTTGGTAAAACCTTAAATTTTTTCTTGTAATTAATATAGCGAGCACAAGCACCATCTAATTTATTTTCAATGTTATCTCTTGAAATATCTAATCCAAATACAAATGAAAGATTCGCATAAATCCATTTTGGTAAATCACCACCTTTTCCCATGGCATAATCTATTAGTGTGTCACCTTTTTTTGAAATAGAATTTACTAATATATTTTTCACATATAAATTATGAAAATCACGTAATGGTCTAGTAATTGAAACCCCTTCAACTTTATTATAATAAATATCATCATCTCCTAATTCATTTTCAATATTTTTACCAGTTGAAATCATTTTTGTTGTAATTGGATTATGAATACTATGCCAGTTACTATTAGCTACATGATATGCGTTACCAAAATTCTTATTACCTGCTCTAAAATCGGCTGTTTTATCATAACGGACTCTTAATGGAACCCATCTCCATTGTTTTTCTTTTGTAATATCATATCTAAATTCAACAATCATATTATCTTCTATAATTTCATTTTCTTCTGTAAACATTTGTTTTACATTTAAATTATCATATGATAGTAAAACATTACAAACGCCAGCATCATTATCATAAGGATTAGTTGGAAAGAATTGAACTGGTTTATATGAATCTTCTTCATCTATATTTGAATTACTTGGAAATACATCTTCAATTATATTAACACATGGATTTATATAACCATGTTTTTTAATATCAAAACCAACCCGTAATATTAATGTTTTATATTGATTAATTTGATTATTAGTTAAAAGATTTGTTCCTGATTGGAAAATATTACCTACAGATTCTTGACCATTAGGCATTTTCTTTGTTGTAACTAAAAAGTCAATTGTGTTATATATCGCTGGTTTCCATTTGAACGAATAATCCCAAGTAATCTTATGTGATTTTGCCTCTTCTCCTATTTTATCACTACCAACACCTTTATCCATTGGAGTAAAAATTAAACCATCAGTATTATACTCATAAAAATCATTATTAACTTGAGATAATATTGTATTACATCCTACAAATATAGATTGTTTTTCACTTTCAGAATAGAATTTCTTATTTTCTATTCTAATAGGTGGTAAACTATTTTTACTTCCAAATAAGATCGATTCTAACCCTTTCAAAAATTTATTTAATAATGGTAATCTAAAATTTATTTGAATATCTTCAATTGTAAGTGGAGTAAAACCTAGACTTCTAACATCTTTATTATTAATAAAATAAATATCAAATGCTGCATATAAATTAATAAATTGTCCTTTCTTATTATATAAAATATGTTCTCCATCTAAAATACTTTCATATAAATCCTTGTTTTTTGTTTCTGCGCCAGTAAATTGAATATTCATATTTGTTGTAATTAAATATATTTTTCCTTTATTATTAATAAATAAGAGTTTTCTATCACCATCAGCCTTATCTGTTACTGTATACATATTTCTAATATTAGGAATTTTAGCATCATCATTCTTTTCACTAATATTATTCATTTGTAAAGTATAAGAGCTAGGTCCAATAAAATCGCGAGTTTGTATATTTTTTCCATATTTACTATCTTTTTTAATAATTTTTAAATAATCGCTCCCAACATCGTTTTGTTCATCATAAGAAATTGGAAATTTAGTTTCTTGTAATCCAGATAGAATAATTTTTATTAATTTTTTAATTTTACCATCTAATTGTTTAAAATCGGTTGAATCATTAATTTTATCATTATCTAGTTCAATCTCAATTTCATATTTTTCACTCCCATCAAATATATTACTTTCTTTGATATTATAAAATTTGGTTTTACTTTCTTTTACAATACTCAAATCAATATTAACTGGATAATCCGGATGATTAAATGTGAATCTTTTTATTAATCTGTAAAATTTTTTTACATTTTTTAATTCGCCGAGAATACTATTTATTTCATCGGTTGATGTAATCATTTCTTCATTTTGATATGATGCTCTAAAATTAAAATTATCAATATTTGCTGGATTATTTACACTTTCATCTTCTATTAAATCTTTTGTCATGAAACTAACATCTGTATATATATTGCCATTTTCATCAATAATATTATTACTTTGACAATATTTTTGTATATTAGTTAAGCCATTTATTTGAATACGTAATTTTTTATCTGATAAATCAGGATTTATATTCAAATAATGTCTGCCAACATCATCAAATGTAAAATTCATTGATTTTAGTATTTTAATAACATTATCATAGTTAATTTTATTAATATTTTGAATATTTTTTATTTTACGAGTTCCAAATCTGATTTCAAATTCAGGACTATTATTTTCGTCAAATTCATTTTTAGTATCTAAATATAATTTTAATAATTTACTTAAATTATCTAATGAATTTGTCATATATTATAAAGTAATATTAATATTTATATAGTATTAATATTATCAATTTTATATTTTATTTATTAAAATTTTATATTTTCATATACATTTCTTGTATTATATATATATCTATATGTGGTGGTTTTACAATCCATTCAATATTATAACAAGTGGAAGGCATGTTATAATTAATACTTTTTAATCTAAATTGAAATGTTAATAAACTATTTATTATCCTATTATCATTATGCAAATAATATCCTAATATTATATATTCTTTACCAATTAAATCCTGTGGAGATTTTTTACCTTCTTCATTTATTAAATAAAATTGGTTTAAAAATTCACCACTTATATTACTTTGTGTATTAGTACTAACACTATTAATACCATTAACGCTATAAAAACCGATAAAAGCATAATTTTCACTTGTAGTCTCATAATTATTAATGGTAAATAAATTTAACTTTGTTTTATATATTAATTCAAATTGCGATGGGTTTAATATATTTTTGTGATTTACTCCACATAATATTTTATTTTTATTTACACCATCAGCTCCTGGAGCAAACATATATGAATTTCCTGGAACACCACCAGCACCAATACCACCTAATTGATTCATACAAAATACATGATGTCTATGACACGGACATACAACATTACGATTCCTAAATGCTACATGTGACCACATACTTAAATTAGTAGATGAAGGTATACCTTGTTTTTTAGAACCACCGCCTTGATTGCGGTGAACAATTTTCGAAGAACCAGTAATAGCCTTATAATTAGACATAATTTATATATAAATATAATATTAAAATTTTTCAGATATTTTTTGATATAAATCTTTTTTATTTTTATTTTTAATATCATCATCTATTATTTGTAATTTTTTAGCCATTAATTCTAATTCTTTTATTGTATAACCAGAAATAGCCTTTAATGGTTTATTAATATTTTCTATACAATAATAATTATTTCTATAATAATCTAAATCTTTTTTAATGATTAATAATGAATCTTTATCATTTACATTGCTAATTACATAAATATCATTAGTATTATCAAGTGAATCATTATTTATTTCATAATATTTGTTATTAAACGTATAAATTAAATTAATTTTATATAAAATGCATAATGCCACTAGTGTTTTTAGTGTAATTTTTCTCTCATTTAATAAATCATTTTCAATTGAAGATAAAGTTAATTTATATGGTTTCAAATCATTTTTATTTTTTCGTAATTTTTCAATACAATCGATTTTAAATTCTTTTTCAATTCTAAAATTCTCATTTTCATCCCAAGATTCATTAATTATTTTATAAAAACACCAAAATAATTTATCATTAGAATACGGAACATAATATTCACTTTTTTCTTTGGAAATATTATCTCTATTGTTATATTTTTCATTTTTCTTATTGTAATTTTTCATATTTTCATTATTATTATGTAAAAAATTACAATAATTTTTATTAATATTATCTTGAGTTAACATATAATTTTTATAATCTTCAATTTGTAGCATTTATACTTATACTTGTTGATTTTTCTTTATTTTCTTTATATAATTTATTTTTTTCCTTAAAAAACTCATTTTCTATATTGATTTTTTCTTCTTCAATACTAATTAAATGTTCTTGTTGAATATTTACATATGTAATGTATTCATTTAATTTATTATATAATGATTCTGATAAATCAACTAAATTAATAAAAACGCCATTATTATTTTCGTTTATCATATTTGAATTTTCTTCATTAAAAATTTTTAAAATTTCTATTTGATGAAATTTATTTAAGGTTTCGATATTTGTTTTTAATGTTATAATTAAATCGGTATCAACTGTTGTCATATATTGTAAAATAAAAAAATTATTTTATATTCTTTTTACAATTTTATAAATGATTATTTGATCTATTTTAATATCTTATCCTAATTATTCTAGTTCTTCAGGTTTTTCTTCAGGTTTTTCTTCTGGTTTTTCTTCTGGTTCTTCTTTTGGTTTTTCTTCTGGTTCTTCTTTTGGTTCTTCTTTTGGTTCTTCTTTTGGTTCTTCTTTTTCATCTTTTAAAATCAGTTTTGGTAGTTTCTTTTTAGGTTTTGGTTGTAATTGTAAAATATTTTCATGATCATCAACTAAACTACCAATAATACTAATATATTTATCATTTAATTCAAATCTTTGACCAATTACTTTTACTTTAATATTATCATTTTCTTTAACAGAATTGAAATATGAAGACATATAATTATGATCTCTTGCTACAAAAATTAATAATGGATTATTTTCTTTTGTAATTAAAGCTCTAATACCAGCTTTTGTAATATTTTCAGCAAAACAATTAATTATCATTCCTTCTACTGGATTACAAACATAACATTCTAATACTACATTGAAAACAACTTTATCAGTCATAACTAATCCACTTGAATAATTTTGAACTTTTACAGAACCTGGTTTGACATATCCTTGAATAATACATTTTCCTTCTACTTCACTAGCAATTATTCTTTCTAAAGTTTCTTTCATATTTTTTCCTATATTAGTTATAGAAATACATACCTGTCTTGAAAATAAAGATTTACTATATATTTCATTACTTTCTTTTACTTTTATTTTGGTAATTTTTTTCTTAGGGCGAATTTTAGTTTCTATTTTTTCCATTATATTATGATAATATTTATTATAATATAATTCTTAAATTATATTTCAATTATTTTTAAAATTCTACTTTTTCTATATTATTTAAAATTGCATCATCACTATCTAAAAACCATATTTTATCATCTTTTTTAATATAATTATAATATCTTAATAATAATTCTTGTAATATACATAAATATTTTGAATTATATTTTTTTGTATTTTCATTATTATATTTTGATTCTCCTTCTATTATATTTAATATTTTTATAATATCACCTTTACCCGATTGATCGCATCTAGCTCCTTTATTACGTTTTTTATCTAGTTGTTTTACTTTATATACCATATAATCCTTTTTAAAATTGGTTATAAAACCAACAACTACATTATAATTTTTAACTGGAATAATTTTTTTAGATATTTCACTTTTAAGATCAATATAATCTTCTGGTTCACTCAAAAACCAGTTATTATTTTTTAGAATTAATAATTGTTGATTACCTTGATTTTGTAATATTATACCTGTAAGTTTTTTATTTTTTATTATTCTATTATCGAAAAAATCTTTAATTTTCTTTTCAAACTCACTTAATTTATCTTCTCTCAAGTATAAATAATTCAATAATATAAATTTATCATTAAAAACTAGGAAATCTACAATATGATCTATAATAAATTCATGTAATAATTTAATATTTATTTCTCTCTTTGATAATTCATTTATAACTAATGAAGCTATTTTATACCAATCGTCTTCTCCTCTTTCAATAAATACATCTAAAATAGCCTTTTCATAATTATTTTTCATTTCCATTAATAATTCATTTGCTTTTTCATCATAAATTTCTTCATCTTTTACTTCTTTTTCATCAAAGTCCTCTTTCTCTCTTACATCTTTTTCTTTTTTATCCTTTTTACTACTTTTTTTAATAATTTTTATAACATCAATATCATCTTGAGATAAATTTTTAGATTTCAAATTAATAGATAATTTATTATGTTTATATGGAATTGGAACTTTTCTCTCATAAAGTGTAATATTTGAATCTTTTAATTCTATTGGTTCAAATAAATATAAATCATCTATATTTACCAAATGCCCTAATCTATCATATTTATCAGTAATAAATTCTGTTTTATCATCTACTAATTGTGTAAGCGCACTATATATTTGAACTAATGGATAATTTTTTATAACATTGATTTCATTTATTAGCGTTTTCTTATCAATATAAAAATGCTCTTTCATTATATTTCGTATTCTTTGTTTAATTTTTTCATTATTTGAATTAATAAAATTTTCCCCATAAGATAATAAATTGATATCACCAATTTCTGAAACAGGTTTACATTTATAAATACAATTTTCCATATAATCACATATTGAACTGTAAGGTTTATCACCAACTTTATAATCAATTAATTTACCATTAGATAATTCTTGTTTTATTATTTGATCTAACATAGTTTCGGTAAAATTTGTTTGTTCAATATTAAGTAGACAATCAACTGAAACCTCTTTTAATATTCTTGTTATAATTCCTATTTGTTTTGCTTTTAATTCAGCTAATCTATAAATATATAAATCAGCAGCTTCTTCCTGATTATTTTCAAGAATAGTCCCATATAAAAAGATTTGAACATTTCGTTTTGATAAAGGTAAATTTTTATGACTACATTGTCTTACAGCTCTACCTATAATTTGTTCAGGTCTATTCATATTATACCATGGTTCTAATATATGAACTTGTCTAATAAATTTAAAATCAATACCCTCAGAACCAGCTTGAGATATTAATATTACTTTTACTTTATCACCATTAATATTATCAAGATTAGTAGCTGCTTCTATATCTAATTCATTATTTGGAGACAATAATTTATCACCACTAATAATAATATATTTTGCTGGAATAGTATCCTTTTCTTTACTTATTTGATAAGTTTTCAAATCTAAAGGATATTCAGTTGGTATTTTTTCAAATAAAGATTTAACTTCTCCATATCTTTGGAAACCCATTTCTTCAAGTGCTAAAGCAATTGGGACTAAGCCTCCATCTAAATATTGAGAATATATTAATACTACACCTTCGGAATTTATTATATTTTTACATATAGAATCTATTTTTGAACTATAATTTTTTATTTTTTCTTGAGAGAATATTCTTCCATATTTTTCAAGAGCTTCTTTCTTATATTCAAAATTGCTTCTAAAAGGAGGATTTGTCGATTCTTTATAAGTCATAATGTTATTTAATCCTTGTTTACCAACTAGTTCTTTAATATTAAAATTTTCAGATGTTCCATTAATATAATTATCAAATTTTTCACTAGGATAGATAATATTTAAAGCTTCAATCGGTCTTTGTAATAAAGTATAACCAAAAGATTCCATATTTTCAAAATTAGGTAAATCATCTTTACCTTTTACTTCTGTTTTTAAATAATTTATAATAGCATCATAACCCATATTTTGATATGAGCCACAATTAATCAAATATAACGATAATATATCAATACTTTCTATAATACGTTTGCCATTCAATTGTATTATAGGATAATTTTTACCAACAAATGTATTATCAGGAGAGAAAATAGATGGCCAAATTCTATATGGAAATGTATATGGATTTTCTCCTCTTACAAATGATATATATCCAATTGCTTTTCTCTCTAATAATTCTTTACCAACTTCTTTACCTTCTTCATTAATTTTGAAATTTCCATTACTATCAAAAACATTTTTTAGTTCAATAGTGCTTCTATTATCATTCATATTCATTAAATTTAATAACCATATTATCTCTTTATAAGAGTTATATAATGGTGTAGCAGAGAGAAGAAGTAATCGAATATTTTTTACATATTTAACCAAAGTAGTTAATTCTTGAGCAACACGTTTATCTTTATTATCATCTGTAATTCTAATATTATGAACTTCATCTATTATAACTAATCGATTTGCAAAAATTTTCTCTAATTGTATTTTTTTAATATTTTCTATTTTATTAACATCAGTCATATCTTGTGGTATTTTAGTGCTTTTTTGTATATAATTAGCAAATTCAGTATATCCTAAAAATAAATATGAATTATTTATTATTCTTTTAATTTGTAATATTACTTTCTCTCTAGGTAATCCTTTCATATTCATAGGATTAATTTCTTTTAATAATCTTTGACCAACACAACTTCTAATATTCCAATATCCATCTACCAATTTCAATTTATTTTTATCAAATAACTGAAGTTTAAAGTTATCTTGAACATTTTGCGATGCTACAACTATTATCCGTTGAGTTATACCAAGTTGCTTTAAAAAATCACGCATTTCTTCAGCCACACCTATAGCTGAACATGTTTTACCAGAACCTAAACCATGATATAATAATAAACTATTATAAGGTGTTTGTAATGATAAAAAATTACGTATAAATTGTTGATGAGGTGCTAATTCAAATTCCGCATTACATAATATATCTGCTTGTTTTTCAATGTCTGCTATTTTTCCATCATATTTTGTATCATTAAATTCCTTTTTTTCAGCTATTTTTTTTGAAAATTCTGGATCATTTAAAGTAGGATATAAATGTTTATAAGTATTTAATTCTTCTTCATTATCATTTATTTTTTTCCATTCATTATATTCTTCTATTTCTTTTTTATTTAATTCTTCATTATTTAATTTTTGATTATTTATTTTTATAGTTTTCTTGGAAGACATAATTATATATTATGTATATAATGTATATTTTTTTAATATATTGTCAACTTTCTTTAATATATCTTTTTTTTCTAAATTATATGGTCTTATTCTCTCCAAACATTCTTCATAAGAAAACCATTTAACTTCACTAACTTCACTTTCTTGAAAATTAAATTTTGGTTTATTTGAAATATCTAAATAACCAAGATAATATTTATGTTTATAAGATTTATAATTTGAACCTGTAAAAATTTCTTCAACTGGTATAATATTTTCTAGTAAATATATATCATTTTTATTATAACCTGTTTCTTCTTCAAATTCGCGCATAGCACAATCATAGTCCTTCTCTTGATAATTGCGTCGACCCTTTGGAAAACCCCATTCTGGTTCTTTATAATTATCTGTAATTTTATCTATTAATTCTGATAAATTATAACTATTATTGTTTATAGTTATACCTAATTTTAACAATTTAAATTTTTCTTTAGATATTTTTTCTTCATTTCTATATTGTGTTCCAACATAATCACCCCATAATTCATTCCATAATTCATCAAATTCTTTAGTTTTTATTTTAATACATTCATCATAAGTCATTTCTGATAATAAATTAATAATATAATCTTTATTAAAAATAGGATATTTACCTCTCATAAAATCTACATATCCCAAACTATCTTTTCTTTTTATTAATAAATATTCTAATTTCTGATTATTTTTTCTAAAACAAATAATTCCTATACTAGTTATAGGATTTTTACATTGGTGAAATAAATGCCCAATTCGTCCACAGTTATTACAAAAATTAGTGTTTTTAAAAGTTTTTGTAGTCATCAAACGTTATTAGTTATTTAATTTATATTTTTATATCATTTATTTTTATGAGTTTAGATCCAAAAATATGGGGGCCTCATTATTGGTTTGTATTACATACTATTGCTCTTACATATCCTTTAACTCCTAATGAAACTACTAAAAAAAAATATTATGATTTTTTTCATAATTTACCATTGTTAATGCCTATTCATGATATTGGCAATTCTTTTAGTAATTTACTAGATAACTATCCAGTTACTCCTTATTTAGACTCTAGAGAATCATTAATTAAATGGGTTCATTTTATCCATAACAAAATAAATTTTTCACTAGGTATAAAAGAAATTACTTTAGAAGAATCATTATCTAAATATTATGATAATTATAAACCAAAAGAGGAAATAATATATAATGACATGAAACAGAAGCAAAAATATATATATTTCGCATTACTTTTAATTTTAATAGCTGGATGTTTTCATCTTTATAAAAAATAATTATATTAAAATCTATATTTATATTAATAATGAGAGTTAAAAATGGTGGTCAAGTTATAGGAGCCGGAGGTTATGGATGCGTTTTTAAACCAGCATTAAAATGTGAAGGTAGCAATAATAGAACAACTGGCATAAGTAAAATGTTATCAAATAAAGATGCTGATACAGAATGGAAAGAAATATCAAATGTTAAAAACATAATAATAAAAATACCAAATAATGATAGATATTTTTTATTAGGCGATATGAATATATGTAAACCAAATTTATTAAGTGAAGATGACAAAAAAAATATGGAAATATGTAATTCATTATCTAGAATTGGTTTAAACGCAAAAAATATAAATAATAATTTGAGTAAAGTCAAAATTATTAATATGCCTGACGGTGGTAAAGATATTCATGAAATAATTTCTAAAAATAATGTTAAATTTGAAACATTAAATGCTTCTTTAATTGATTTATTAAAAAATGGAATAATTCCTATGAATAATTTAGGTTTGTTTCATAATGATTTAAAAGGTGAAAATATTCTTTATAAAGATGAACATAGTAGAATAATAGATTGGGGATTGGCTTCAATACAAAAAGGCAATAAAATTCCTTCTATAATTACTGATAGAGTAGTTCAGTTTAATTTACCATATTCAAATATTTTATTTAATAATTACTTTAAAAAATGGTATCCAAATCAAATACGTATTAATAATATATATAAAAATAGTCCTTTTGTAATGGAACAATTAGAACTACTTGCTATAAACTGGTTTGAAATATGGAAAGAAATGGGTGGAGAAGGACATATTACATATATAAATAATTATATTATTCTTCCAATATTTGCTAATTATGGAATAACAATTAAAAAAAACGATAATTTAATTTTATTATTTTTCTCAAAATATATTGCGAAAATTCTTTATGAATTTACTGATTTTGATGCTTCTATACCAATGTTTAAAGATGAAGATTATTATAATAATGTATATAAGCATAATTGTGATGTATGGGGGTTTATAATGAGTTATTCTCCTCTTATTAGAAATAATTATTTTAGAAATCAAACTAAGAGCGCTTTATCATTAAAATATTATATTAAAAATACTTGTGATTTATTACTCAAATATTGTTTTAATAATTATTATTCGGCAAGAAAAATAAATATTAATGAATTGGTTAATGATTTAGAAAATATTCAAACTGTCGGTTATAATATTCTTGATAATAATGAGGTTGTTCAAATACTAACAAGTAGTTCTAATGGAAAACCTGAAAATGAAAAAATAGAAAAACCAAAAATAGAAAAAAGTGTTAAAAAAACGGAAAAGAAAATTAAAATATCTCCTAAGAGAGAATCTTCTAAACAAAAATCACTAACTAAAAAAGTTTCTTCTAAAAAGAAGAGAAAACGTTGTCCCAATGGAACAAGAAAAAATAGTAAAGGTGAATGTATTCCTTACAAAAAATAATTATAAATAAAATATTAATAATTATTATAAAATGAAATTTGAATTATTAATATTTGGTATAACAGCTTTTTTTATAATAAATATTTACCATGATGGAAAATATATTCAAATACTTAAAACATGGAAAAAATATTATCAAATGATTGGAATTGGGTTTATAGGTCTTTCTCTCTACTTATTTATTAAAAAATATCCTCAATACACAAGAAATTTATTTACACATGCAAATAGTTTTATTAAATATATGCCAATTGATAAAGACTCAGCTGATATGATTACCCCATTTTTAACAGCAGGTAATATATATTCAAATTTAAATAACCAAAATTATAATACACCTCAGCAAAAAAGAATGATTAATTCAGGGGGAAATAGTAATAAAAGAAGTGTTGGAGAGACAAAGAAAAAATATGTAGCATCACAACAAAATTGGAAATGTGCCCATTGTCAAAATCAATTAGAAGCATGGTATGATGTAGATCATAAAGTAAGATTAGAATATGGTGGTTCTAATCATATAAGTAATTTAGAAGCATTATGTAAAAATTGTCATGGTAAAAAAACAGCTATGGAAAATATGTTGTAATTTATTTAAAATCCAATAATTTATATTTTAAATAAATTGTCTAAATGTTATACCCAATCGCTGATTTAAGGCATTTGATTCAGAAATCTTTTGAATACCATGTCTGTAATTTTTTTGAAAATTACCACCCATCGTAATAATTAATCCATTATATAATTCAACTTTAATAAAATTATTATTTTGATTATTATTTTTAGAAACTATACTAAAATATCTATTTTTATTATTATTTTTATTAACAGTTAATATAGAAATTTCATAATTATTAATCATATTATCATCCCAATCGCTATGTAGCGCGATACTATCATGTTCTCTCTCATAGTAATTAATAACAACCTGATTATATCTATTATCAATTCTTTTAAAAAACTGATAAATTGGATTAAATATATTTGGAAGTTTTTCTTCTACTTCTTTTTTTTCATATCCGGAAAACATATAGCTTTTATTAATATAATTTGGAATTTTTGGTGTATTTAAATAACTTTTAAACCAACGATTTGTTATAATTTCATTATATTTAGGATTTGTAATATTTTTATTATAAACCAGAACTTTACTTTTATCTGGACTTTTTATTAATTCAGTCATTTTATTATAATTATAAAATGAATAATTTAAATATACATCTGGTAATTTTGTAAATTTTATATAACTACTATTATCTAAAAATAATTCTTTATTATAAATAATATTACTACTATTATAAATATTATAAATATTATAAGTCGTATTATATAACATGTCTACGCTTATATTATAATTATATTTTATATTAATAATGGTTGTCAATTTTATAATATATAAAATATTTATTTATTATAGAAATGGAAATTAAAAAGAAACATTTATTAACATTTTTATTTACAGGATTAATTATTTATACAATTACAGCCTTTTTTCTTTATTCTTATAACCCATTTAAATTAGATGAAAAATATGATATTCCTATGAATATTATATTAATAATATTTGGATTTATTATATTATCATTATTTATTTTTTTTCAATTAAAATTAAATGAATTTAATGATTATAAAAAATTATTCAAAATAACATTTTCATTTATTTTAATTTTATTGTTATTACTTGGAAGTATTTATTTAATAATTGTTCTTGTCCAAAATCCTACAATGAATGTATTTTTTAGTATATTTACAAGAATATTAGAAATATTAATAGTTTTATTTACTTTATCATTTTTATATAGATTATTTTCTTCATCATTACCTGGAATTGAAAAAAATTATCCAAATTTAGGATTATTCATAAATATTGTATTATATTTACCTTGTTTAGTTGGAGATTTTATAGATTTATTGAGAGAACAATATAAAATAACTAGCAAAACAACATGGATAATATTCTTTATTCAACTAATACTCATTGGATTATATATATTAATACCCATTTTTAAAAAGTTATACAATAAACAATTTATTCCATTTGTTAAAGAAAATTTTCCATCTTTATACAATAAATTTTTTCACTCCAATTATACAATTTTACAGGATGGACCAATTTATACAAATCATGAAAAAGTATTAGGAACTTTCCAAAATTTAAAAGGAATACAAGATAAAAATTTCAATTATAATTATAATTATGGTTTGTATTTTGATTTATGGATAAACCCACAACCGCCAAGCACTAATCCGGCATATTCAAAAGATTCAAATTTAATGAATTATGCTAATAAATTAATTATTTCTTATAATAATAATCATTTACAATTTAAAGCATTAAATAGTAATGGTGATTATGATCTAGTATTTAAAACAAAAAATTTTCTATATCAAAGTTGGAATAATATAGCTATAAATTATTATAGTGGTAACGTTGACATATTTATAAATAATGAATTAGTAGCCACTTTACCGGGTATTATACCATACATGAGAGTAGATAATGTAATTTCAGGTAAAGATAATGGGATATATGGAGGGATAAAGAATATCATTTATTCAGATAAACCACTCACTTTAACAAATATAAGACAATTATCATTTACTTTATAATATTTGATATCTAAATAATATTATATTTTGTATTTAACAATAATATAATATATATATTTTTAGAAAATTTCTATCTATATAATATATTATGGGTTTAATTCAAAATATATTAACAATATTAGTTATTATATTAGTATTATATTTAATATACAAATATCTTTATCCTGATAATGAAATTAGTTCATTAAAATCAGGACAAAAAGCTGAAACGGTATCAGCATCTGATTTACCAAAAGGTAATAGTAATAATAACTTTGCTTATTCTACATGGATATACATCAAAAATTGGAATTATAGATTAGGAGAGAAAAAAGTAATTTTACAACGCGGTGGTAATGCTAGTGGTGGTGGTAATCCATCAATTACTTTAGGAAAATATGAAAATGATATTAATGTAGAATTATCTACATATGGTCCAAATGGTCATGATAGCAAACCTTTCTCATGTAGTGTTCAAAATATCCCATTACAAAGATGGGTAAATGTAATTGTTTCATTAAATGGAAGAAGTTTAGATATTTACATTGATGGTAAATTAGTTAGAACATGTATTTTACCTGGAGTTGCTAGAGCTGATAATACAGCTAATGTATTTATCACTCCTTCTGGTGGTTTCTCTGGGTGGACAGGGAGAATGAAATTCTGGCCCCATCCTCTTAACCCACAGGAAGCTTTTAATATTTATAGAGAAGGTCCAGGAACATCAGGAACTAATATCTTCAACAAATATAGAATTAAATTTTCTTATTTAGTAGATAATGTAGAAGAGGGTAGCTTTGAAATTTAGAATTTAGAAATAATAAATAGGCAAATAATAAATAATAAATAAAATTAAAATAGTATTTATTATTTTTACATTTCAATCTAAATTTCTTATATATAATATATATGATGGCATTATTTGATAATACTAATAATTATTTAAATAACACTACTGATTTTTTAGAATCAAATAGTTTAATAGCCAAATTTTCATTCTTACTTCTTGTTATTTTTGTATTTATTATTTTATTAAGATTAGGAGCATCATTTTTAACATGGATATTCTCATATAGTGAAGACCCTCTTTTATTTAGAGGTATGAAAGATGGCAAAACGATGTCTAGAATATCAACAAATCCTAATTCTCCAAATTCTATTCCAATATTAAGATCAAGAAATAGAACTGATGGATTAGAATTTACATGGTCTGTCTGGATTTTTATTGATGACCCTATTTACAAACAAGATCAATATAAACATGTATTTAGTAAAGGAAATGATGCTCATGATAATGATGGAATTATGAAACCCAATAATTCTCCTGGAATATATTTAACGCCAATTACTGATAATCAACAAAATTTATTAATTAGAATGAATACTTTTGAACAAATGAATGAAGATGTTCTTGTTGAAGATATTCCAATAAATAAATGGGTTAATATAATTGTAAGATGTGATCAACATCAATTTGATGTATATATAAATGGCGTTTTAACAAAGCGTCATATTTTACAAGGAGTTCCTAAACAAAATTACGATGATGTATGGGTAACATTAAATGGCGGTTTTGATGGTTATGTTTCTGAATTAAGATATTTTGCTAGAGCAATCGGTTTAGGTAGAATTCAATCAATTGTTGATTCTGGACCTAATCTCAGAATGGAAGGTAGTGACATTACTAAAGCATTACCACAATATTTATCTAGTCGTTGGTATTTTTCTGGAGCCGGCGATGGATATAACCCTTAAGTAAATTAAATAATTATAATTTTTATTAATTTATATTATAATTATTTATAATAAATGTCATTTAACTTTGCTACATGTAGAAGAGTTCCACCTAGCAATTTTTTTCCTAATCCTCCAATTGATGGTTCTGAAAGACCATGGAGTAGAGCAAGAGGTTTTCAATGTTTAGATAGTTTTACAGATGAACAGTTTGATATGAGAAGAAAAGCTGAAATTTTGAAATATAAAAATAATGATGCTAATTTATCTAAAAAACAAATATATTCGAGACAAGCAAGAGCAATTGGTGTTGAACAAAAATCATGGGCAACTCAACCATTTATTTCTGGAAATACAATAATAACTTCGAATAATAAAAGTATTAATACTAATACTAATCCGAATATAAGAAATTTAAAACGAGTTGAAAATATACTAAAATGTCCAGCTAAAAAAAATATAATATGTAATCCTAGTTCTAATAGTGACGTTCCTGGAAATAAAGAATTATGTTATGATAAATCAGTTCCATTAATTGATTATAAAGAAGAAATAAGTTACTCAAAAATAGGCACTACTTGGCCTCAACGTTCTTGGGAACCGGGTGATAATGGATTTCCAGTTGGAAAAATTGGTTCTGGTGATAATATATATAATAAATTAATTAGACATGAAAATATTACACCTATACCACCCCATCCTCCTGAATTACAATATTTTTATATATATACTAACTGGGATCTTGTTGATGTTTTAAATTCTAATACATATTCTGATTTAAATACTGCATTGAAAGCATCTATTGAAAATAATAATAGCACCGGTGTTGTTTTCTTTAATAATAATTATAGTTTAAGATATAATCATGGAATGTCCAGATGGCAGCAATCAATTAGTTATATAAAATATAATGCATTAGATAAATTACATCCAAGTAATAGTGCTGTATCCGAATGTTCTATTTGTTCAAAAGATAATTGTAGTGATAAAAAAGAATTTTCAACATTTTGGGATTGTAATAATAATATAACTATATGCACGCCTTCAAATTTATATTCAGATAGACCAAAAAATAAACGTACTGTTATTTTTTATAAAAATATCCTAGATACGTAGATTTGGATTTACACATATATCTCTCGAAGGAAAAATATCACCTGACATACATTGATCATTTTCTCCTACTTGAATACAACTGCGATTTCCTCTATCTTCACCTATATAACAAAATCCGGCCTTACCTGTTCTAGTCATTTGTGTAGAACTACCGCTTTCATCTGGTTCAGGTTCATTTACAGTTTCTTGTTTTCTAATACTAGCTCTTTTATTATCCATTCTACTCTTTGCATCATTTAATGATTTCATAACATCTGTTTTTCCATCTAATGATTGTTCTAAAGTATCTAATGTTGTATCCGCTCCTACTGCTGCTACATCTATAATTTCTTTAGTTCCTTCAATACTTTTCTTTAATGTTTGTTTTGTTGTATCAATAATAGGATATCCTAAATATTCTAATAAAGGTCTGAAAATTTCAGCTGTTTTACCAGTTATTAATCCTAAATAAGCAAAAACATTAAAACCTAGAAATGCTAAAATTAATATTATAAAAAATATTCTTAATAAATACCAAAACCAACTTCCTAAAGAAGCTGTATATTGATCCGCTTTTTCTATAGGGCTAGCACCTGATACTTTTGGAGCACTATCAATATTTGCTGATAAATTATCAGTAATTGATTTTGTTGAAATAGCAGCTTTTGTTACAGAAGGACTTGATGATGTTAATCCTTTTAAAGTAGAAATATTTGTATTAGTTGTTCTTGAAGTCATTATATTATTATAATAGAATAATAAGAATATAATATAATCTAATTAATAAATATTCTTATAATTAATATTTATTAATTTAAATATCTAAAATTATTTATAAGATTTGCCTTTCCAAAATTAATAATAAATATTTTCATCTCATAATTCATAGCCATTATCTTTCATTATATTTTCAAATATATTTATTCTAATAAAACAATCTCTATATGATATAATAATTAATGAAGCAGTTTCTGTAAATAATATTTATATATTGCATCATAATTATAATTTTTATAAGAAAGTTTGTTAATTGATATTAAATTAACATAATCTTTATTATAAAAATTTAATTGTATAACATAATCAATTAACATAATATTTATAATTATTTATTTTTATTTTATTTATAATTATTTATAATTATTTATTTTTTATTTTATTTATAATTATTTATTTTTATTTTATTTTTTATTTTATTTACAATTAAAAATAAATTTATCCACAATGATAAGAGCATCCTACAAAACATGCTATATAAACATTTTCTCCATTATTTAATCTTGACAAATATTCTTCCTCACCAGATAATATATTTGCATTCTCATCCAAAAATCTTGTATCATATTCATATTCATATTGTATATTACCATTTTCATCCAAATCATCTTCAAATACTACATCGCCATTTTCATCATAAACAATATTTTGTTCTTCTTTTTCAATATTTTGTTTCCGGTTTACTTTATGTTTTCCTATTATATTATCATTTTCATCATATAAATCAAATTCATCATAAACTAATTCACGTTTAGTGGTTATTTCATTATAACTTTCTTCTACATATCTTTCTAATTCTTCATTAAATATAATTCTCTTTTTTTGAGTATTTTCTGAAATATTTTCATATACATCTTCTTCAATATATGTAATTATTTTTTCTGTTTTAACTCTTTTTTTAGATACCAAATTTAAATTAAAATTACATTGACAAGTAATTTTAGCTACAGTGTAATTATGTAATATATCATCGTCTTGCTTACAACCATAACCATGAACCGAACTAGATACTATATAATCACCATTATTTATAACTCCATTATAATTACAAACCCAAATACTACCTTCTCCAATTGAATTTATATGAAAACGATGTTCATTCACATTGGTTTTTTCATATAATGAAACAAAATTTCCAGGTCCAAATAAACGTTCTCTATCTTCTAATTCTGATAATACACCAAAAACTTTACTGTCTTTATATTTTTTTGTTATTTCACAATAAGGCAAACTATCATTTATAGTTGGTTTAATATTATTATCTATATTAATATAGTTTTCTTTCACAGAAACTATTAAACCTATATAATCATTTGTTATATTATTATTAAAAAAACATCTATGTTGTCCTGTAAAGTTCAACTGAGTATTATTCCCCCCATTATGTCTAATGAATGCTTTTAATGATTCTGTTGGATTATAATATAAAAACCATATATCAAAACCGTCTTGAACCATCTTCCAATAATTCGACCCGCCTACCCCAGGTGTACTTACTATTCCAGCAGCATCTGCATAACGTACATGAACACTATTTCCACTTTCTGCACTATTTTTAGCCTTAAGTCGTGTATATTGACCCGCTTCATGAGTAAGATAAAGACTATAATTACTAGCATTATCGTGTCCTTTAAGATAATCAGAATCATCAGATGTATAAGCATGATCTATTTCAATACCTCTACTATCTTCCATATACAACTTAAATCTACTAGTCGCACCAATATACCCTAAACTCATATAATGACTACTATGGTTACCATTATAAGATATATATTTTGCTTTATTACAATTAGAATTTATATTAATATTATCGCTAGGTCTTATATATTCGGAGTCATTATATAATAAACTAATATTATCATTTTGCTGTATATATGTAGATAAATTATTTTGCTGTATATATCCTGAGTCATTATTTAATAAACTAATATTACCATTTTGCTGTATATATGTAGATAAATTATTAGCACTAATATTTCCACTTATATCAATGCCGTTTTTATTAATTGTTACTCTATCTTCAATTACATTATTATTTAATATAGAAAATTTTATACTATATTCACTACCATCATATGTAGAAATAATTTTGGAAATATTTTCATTATTAGCTATGAAATTTATTTCTCCTTCATTGTCTTGTCTTAAATTCATAAATAAATTGTTTGTACTAATATTACCACTAACATCTAAATTATTATAAACATTACCTCCACCTCCGCCTGAAAAATTTTCTAAACCTTTATCCCCATTATACACTATAACTGATATTCTTGGATATCCATTTGTATCTATCCAATTTTGAATAGTACTTGTAGGTTCTCTGTAAAATTGTAAAAATCCTGATTTATAATCAAATAACCATAAAAGATCTCCACTATACATATTTATTCTTTCAGTTCCATTATTTGTATAAACGCGTTGAAAATATGATTTATATATTGGGTCATATAAAAATGGTATACTGTCTTTGAGTAAGCTAGTATTACTATTTGTCCCATCATCTATATAAAAACTTCTAGGTGTTGTTGGTAATGCTTGGGATAATTCTATTTTATAATAATATATTAAAGGAGTATCAGGAATTTCATATGAAATTCCCATTGGAGAATTTGAAATTTGAAATGATAAATCTAATGCATGTATTCCATATACAAAAGCAGTGGGATCATCTGGATTAGTATATGAAATATTACTTAAATCATTTGGTATATTTTCTATCAATACATCTTGTCCTAAAATAGATGGTTGAAATGGGAATTTATTATTACTATTAGAAAAAGAATCTGATTGACTAGCATTTACAACACCTGTAAATTGTTTAAATAATAAATCAGTTTTTTGATTATTAGTAGCCATTAATTTATATATAAATTAATATATAAATTTATATATTAATTAACTAATTTTTTGAAATCCAATAGATAATTGTTGCATATTTATATTTAAATAATTTGGTATTCCTACACTAATTTGTAATGTTGTTTTTGGTCCACTAATATCAGAAGATGTGTTTCTTATTACATAACCAGGATTACTAGTAGCTCCATTATGTGAACCAATATTATTTTCAATGGCAAATACGGATTGACCATCATAAGGACCGCTTGTGATATTTGAAGTATTTTTTTCACTATGAAAAATTAAAAATCCATTTATATTTGTTGGAGAAGTTATTTGATTTAAACCATTTATATTAATTGTAAAAATAAATATATTTCCATCTCCACCAATACTTTCTTTATAAGGCATTTCTATATTGAAAGTTATAAATTTAACAACTGTAGATAAAGTATCATTTAAACTTGTATTATTCCACCATTGTCTTCCACCAGATGGTGTATAATTATAACTAATATTATCTCCTGATATTTTTTTACCTTCATAATTAGTTAAAACATTAGATGGATTATAAAAATTTGTGTAATCAATATAAGGATTATTAATATCATTTTCATCTATACCACCACTTCTAAATCCACCATTTGCCCACATTAATTGATTATCTGCTAAAATTGTTACATGATCAAATGTTGTATTTAATGAAAAAGTATTATTACCAACCGCATTTATAAATTGTATTGTTAAATTAGCACCACTTGGTGTTGTAGAAAAATTATCAGGCGGTCCATTATTTATACCCCATGTATAATCCCACCATAAAACTTTATTTGTAGATCCAAAACCAAAATTTAGAGAAGAATCTTGGGTTGCTAGTGATCTTCCAATATTATTATTTATATTATAATATATTGAAAATTGATGAGTTCCTGTAAAATTTCTTGAATATAATAATCTATTATCACTTGTAGTATTCCATAAATTAGCTGGATTAATTGATAAATTAGGATTTATATTCAGGGTACCCGTATTTGAAGTCCATAGTTTATCTGTTGAATTAATAGAATCTAAAGTTATAGAATTATGATTGTATATTAAATCTAAATTATTAATAATATCAGTATTAGATCTCCAATATTGATTTATATTTGATAAACTAAGTGTATAATTTATATCTATTTGTGTTGAAGTATTAGGTCTTTTTAATCCGAAAAAATTATTATCTAAGCTAACTTCAGGAGCTGTTAGATTATGCATTTCCTGAATATCTGAAGCAGATTTTTCTGCTACTCCAAAGTCAAAATAAATTGTTCCTTTATGTCTATCACTATTTGGAATTAATGGTTCATTAAAATTACGGTTAGTAAATGAATAATTTTCTATATTAACTCTATATTTATTATATGAATTATTATATATATCTGGATAATCTGTTAAATTTATATTTTTTACACCCAATTCATTTAAATATATATCTGTATAATATCCTTTTGATACTAAATTACCGCTATTGGCACCATCTAACACGTATCCATTTATTATTAATCCAGAAGAATCATAACTCGAATTTATATTAAATATATTATTAACTGAGATATCAGTTACTTGTAAAAATCCCTTTGTTGTATTAGTAGTTGATTGATAACCTCTTGGTGGATTAATACTTGTATTATTTATTGTTACTGTACCCTTAAATACTGATAAATAATTACCACTAGAATCTATACCTTTAATGTCTTCGCGATTATTAATAATTTTTATATTTGGATTAAAACTTAAATCAAAAGTTTGGTTGCTATCTAATATATAAATATTATCTATTGATGTATCATTATCATAACTATATATATTTGATTTTGTCATGTCAAAATTATTATTTGAAAAATTATACGTATAATCTCGCGTTAATAGACCATCAAAAAAAATTTCAGCAGCTCCTATATCTTGTCTTCTAGGTCCTGGTGTTGTAATAGTATTAATAATTAATGCTTGTGCTTTATTTCCTACTATATCTAAATTTGCTTCCATATAAATATGACTCACAGTATAATCAAATTCTGGATACCAACTAATATTATCTCCATTTGTTAATATTAAATTTGCTCCAATACTGATATTTTCTGTAAAAGTATTGCCAGTTAAATTACCAGTTCTAAAGTTACCATATGTTGAATTAGCTATTTCATTTGGCATTTGTTTACTAACTACATTAGCTCTTATATATATAAAAAACCCATATCTAACTCTCAGTTCATAATTTTCTGGAATTGGAAAAGTTGTATTCATTCCAGTTTCTACATATGCATTACTATTCGTTACCCTAATTTGTAAATTATTAAAATCATTTACAAATGAAATTTCAGTTGGTGCTGTTACATTCGTAAAGCCACCAAACGGTATATATTCTGTTTCGCTTGGTATATATAAATAATTATATGAACCATTTTCTTCTGTTATTTCATTTGTTAAATATATTCTAAACCGATAACTTTTTCCTATAGTTAATCCTCTACCAGATTTAAATTCTGTATATGTATTACTTACTGTATTAGCAATTAATGTTGGAGCATTACCAGAAGAATTTAAATTAGCTGTTATTACTGTATTTGGTATTATATATTGTGGGATACTTATTCCATCACTATGTAATGTTAAATCATTCCATGTATTTCCAATTTGTTCACAATATTGAATTTTTAATTCTTTAGAATAAGGTAAATGTGTAATAATTTTATTTGAAGTAAAATCATTTGTAATATTGCTTGTCACTGGTGTATTATATCCTGGCGTGGTTCCAAATGGAAATGCTACTGTTTTAGTTATTGGATTTCTCCATTGTAAAGTAATTGTGGGATACGTTCCTTTATGAAAAATACCAGACGAATCAGTTGGTGCTTCTGGTCTATTAAATAAATAATTTGAAATTCTATCATCTATTTCTTGGGAAGTAACTCCAGACCCACTTCCAGTTCCTGAACCAGTTCCTGAACCATTATTTATTGAAGAGCTATTGTTAATAGAAGTACCATCTTGTAATATTATTCCATGATTACTACCCCTTATAATTAAATTTCCAGTTAATGTTATGTCATTATGTATATTTAAAATATTACCAGATGATAAAGATTCAATATCGTCTATAAAAAATTTCCAATTAGTTTGTTTATTAAAATATGACATTAGTATAATAAATATTGCTAAAATAAATCATTTAAATATAACTCTATTTATATTTATTAATGGATTCGGGTGGTGTAGTTGAGACTTTCGCTTTTCAAGCGGAAATTAATCAGTTAATGTCATTGATTATTAATACATTTTATTCAAATAAAGAAATTTTTTTAAGAGAATTAATATCAAATAGTTCTGATGCTTTAGATAAAATTAGACACAACTCATTAACTGACCAAACTTTATTAGAAACTAATAAAGACCTATATATTCGAATTATTCCCAATAAAAACAATAATACATTATCAATTGTAGATTCTGGTATTGGTATGACAAAAAGTGAGATGATTACTAATCTAGGAACAATTGCCCAATCTGGAACAAAATCATTTATGGAAGCAATGAAAGCAGGTGCCGATGTTAATATGATAGGGCAATTTGGTGTTGGTTTCTATTCTGCGTATTTAGTTTCTGATAAAGTTGTTGTAACAAGTAAGCATAATGATGATGAACAATATATATGGAAATCTTGCGCTGAAGGTTCATTTACAGTTGAAAAAGATATTGATGGTGAGCAATTAGGTCGTGGAACTAAAATTACTTGTTATTTAAAGGAAGACCAGCGCGAATATCTTGAAGAATCAAAAATCAAATCTTTGATTAAAAAGCATTCTGAATTTATTAATTATCCTATAAATTTGTATGTAGAAAAAACCCGTAGCATTGAAGTTGAAAATGATCCAGAAGAAACGGGAGAATCCAAAGAAGATAACTGTGAAATATGTGAAGATATGGAAGATGAGCCAAAAATTGAAGATGTTGAAGAAGATAAAGAAAGTAAAGAAAGTGAAGAAGTAAAAGAAGCTAGTAATAAAAAAACGGTAACTGAAACTTATAATGAATTTGAATTAATTAATAAACAAAAACCGATTTGGACAAGAAAACCCGAAGAAGTATCCAAAGAAGAATATTCTAGTTTTTATAAATCTTTAACAAATGATTGGGATGACCATCTTTCTGTAAAACATTTTGCTGTTGAAGGGCAGTTAGAATTTACATGCATGTTATTTATTCCTAAACGTGCTCCTTTTAATTTATTTGATTCAGAAACAAATAAAAAGAATAATATTAAACTGTATGTTAGAAGAGTTTTTATAACTGATAACTGTGAAGATTTAATTCCTGATTGGTTAAAGTTTGTAAAGGGCGTTGTTGATTCAGAGGATTTACCATTAAACATTTCGAGAGAAATTTTGCAGCAAAATAAGATTCTAAAGGTAATTAAGAAGAATATTGTTAAAAAATGTATTGAATTATTTAATGAATTAAAGGAAGATAAGGAACAATATAAAATTTTCTATGAACAATTTAGTAAAAATATTAAGTTAGGTATTTACGAAGATTCTTCTAATCAAGAAAAACTATCGAATTTACTTATGTTTCATACAAGCAAATCTGGTGATGAAATGATTACTCTTAAAGAATATATTGACAGAATGCCAGAAACGCAGAAAGATATTTATTATATTACTGGTGAAAGTAGAAAAATAGTAGAAAGTTCACCATTTATTGAAAAGTGTAAAAAGCGTGATTATGAAGTTATTTATATGACTGATCCGATTGATGAATATTTTATTCAAAAATTAAACAAATATGAAGAAAAATCATTAGTATGTGTAACACGTGAAGGATTAAAATTTGAAGAAACAGAAGAAGAAAAGAATGAATGGGAAAAATTAGAAAAAGATTATGAACCACTAACGAAAAAAATTAAAGATATATTAGGTGATTCGGTTGAGAAAGTTAAGATTGGGAATCGGGTTGTAGATTCCCCTTGTGTTTTAGTTACTGCTGATTATGGATGGTCTGCTAATATGGAACGAATTATGAAAAGTCAAGCTCTTAATAACAATGAGATGTCATCTTATATGATTTCAAAGAAAACAATGGAAATTAACCCTCATCATGTAATTATGAAGGAATTGAATACTAGATATAATAATGATGAAAATGATAATACTGTAAAAAATTTAGTTCATTTATTATTCGAGTCATCACTTATTAATTCTGGTTTTTCACTTGATCAACCGTCTGTCTTTGTAAATAGAATTAACAATATTATTAAACTCGGGCTTTCATTAGATGATGATACTAACGAAGAAACCCCGGTAAATGAAAATAATGAAAAAGTAATTGAAAGTGAGGAAAGTATTATGGAAGAAGTAGATTAATATTTAATTTTTATTATTTAATAGTTTTATTTATATAAAAAATAAGATATTTAATATTATAATGTTAAATTATAATATTAAATTATAATTTAGCCAATAAAAAATTATTCTAGCATCATACTTGTATTTGTTTCATTTGTTTCATTAATTTTTTTAATTTTGGTAGGTTGTTTCGTTTCCATTTTTTCTTTTACATGTCCATATAATTTATAATTGAGCGCATGCATTAATTGTGCTGGATGTAATGTATTAATATATTCAATTACTACTGGTTTTGTTACAATAAATTTCTTTTCTCTATTATCAATATATTTTTTATGTAATGTATATAAATGTGTTCTAAATTCAAATGGACAATCTTTTAAACTAATTTCCTTATTAATAAAACACTTAATATAATAACTATGTAAATTTTTTGTAAAATTATGAACTTGATTTCTATAACTTGTAAATTTATTCTTATTTTCTGGAAAATATGTTAGAAAATTCTTAACATTTTGATCTTTACGCAGTGATAAATATTGATATTGTAGTTTTGGAGTATTTCCTCTTAATATTTTGAGATTTTCATAATTGGGATTTCTCATTTTACTTCTAATTCCACTACTATGTTTAATAACAATACCCATAATTGTATAATGTGTTTCCATTGAACCATAATTACTAAAAAGTTGTTCATAATTTTCAAAGGTTAAACTATAAGGAATATCTGCTCCATTAACTAAATGAACAAATTCTTTTTTATCTAATTCCTTAATATAAAAATTATTAATATTATATACACCAACTAGAGATAATCTTTTATTAGTAACAGGAATTACAAACCGATTATTTGGATGCTGAATTACAAAACTATAACAATTTTCTTTAGGTAAATTACTAAAATTTACTTGTTTTTCTCTACAAATATCTTCAAATAATGTTCTAAAATATTCTTGTTCTTGGAAAAATTTTACTTTACCACCAATGCTATTTTTTGTAGAAATTTCCCAATCATTTTTACTCTCATCAAAAAATAAATTAATCATTGTTCCTTCTACAAATTCTTCCGCAATACATTCATTTGCTTGAAATGTATTAGCAAAAACATTAATATTTACAGATTTTGGTGGAGAATAAACTTTAATTTTTCCATTGTAAAGAATAACCGATCTGAATAACCCGAGACTATTAATATTTTCTAAATTTAAATATTCTTTATTATATTTAATAAAGACAAAAGGCTTATCATTTGTTGTCCAAAATTTCTTTTCTAATCCATATTTTTTTAAATCTTCATCATTAATTTTATTATTATAAATATCTTCTAATGATAAATCATAATATTTAGATAAATCACATTCGATAAACATTATTAAATGTAATTAAAATTATATCTTTAATTACATTTTATAAATGATAAAAAATTTCTATATAAAATATAAGGTAATGGTTGACCAACCTAATATAAATATAAATATACAATTAGGAGATATTATAGAAATACTATCAGAAAATCCCACTTTAAATAATAATAAATTTTTTGTAAAATATATTGATTCTAAAAAAATTACTATAATAAATATTGAAAATAACGAAGAAGAAATACTTAAAATTAATGAAAATAATGAGCTAGATGAATCGATTGAAGAAATTATATTACTAAGTCGTGCTGATTTTCCTGGTTATGCTAGGCAAAATAATCTAATAAAAGGAACGTGGATTGAGATTTATTTCAAAGGTGATATACCATTTATAATTATTGGCAAAATTACAGATTTAGTAGAAGATATGATTGAAGTAAAAACTTTTCCTGAAAATGAAATAATATATATTGATTTTGCTTACAAAGGTATTCCCGAGGATTTACCAATTGAAAAATTTGTTATTAGAACAAAACCGGATGCTTCCAAAGAACAAGAAGATGAAACACTTATTGGTGATGCTAAAGAAACTGGAAACTTAGAAGAAGATTTCCAAGAAGATTTCCAAATTAAAGATATAATTTTAGATGCTGATGAAATTCAAATTGGTGCTGAACTAGAAGAAATAACTCAAATTGTTGATATTGCAGAAGGAGAGCAAAGATATGGTATTGAAAAACAAACAAATGATTTATTAGATGAATTATTATCGCAAATACCAAATCTTCAAAGAACGCCACCTGTTATGAATGAAATACATAAATCAATTGAACGTTATAAGCAATTAAGAAATATATATTCATTATATGATAAAAATGGTAATATAAGTGAACCTAAAATACATGGAGAAAACTACAAACCAATAATTGAAAATATTGTTAATTTAGATAAAAACTTTTATTGGATGATTCCAATTGTTAGAAATAAAAAGAAAATTTACGATATTGATTTATCTTTAGAAGAAGAAGGAATTAGTGATGATATATTACCTTTATCTCTAAAAAATATTTTAGATGAAGAAGAAGAAATTATGAATATTTATAAGCAAAATGATATTCCTGATGATGAAAATAAATATAAATACTTATATTCTTCACTAAATTCTTACTTGACACCTTTCGTTGGACCAGAATTTGAAGAAAATAATATTATAACTAAATTTGTTGAAGAAAATATTAATACTATTGTTAATAATTTAGATGATTATTATTCTTCATCGGCTGGTTCAGATGAATGTTGTCCAGAGAGAAAACGATTTTTATTTCAAGTATATAATACCGGACTCAAATATGGTAATAAAAAATTAACAAATAATGATACTCTAACATTACGGTCTTTCTTATTACTTCCAAAAAATGTATTATTATATGATTATGTTAATTCACCTCTAATAAATATCATGCAAAAAAGTAATTTAAATCATACTTTTATTCCTTATTCGCTATTACTTAATGAAAAAACATTTGTTAATACTAATATTGTTGAAAAATTTGATAATTCAATTGATTATTCGGGGCAATTTTTGAATGGAGTTCAAGAATATATTTTAGATGAAACTATAAATAATAATGATGAAGAAACATTGAAAAAATATCTTAATAATATTATTCCAAATACTAGTATTTTATTTGATATTATTAAAAATAATATTTCTGGTGAATTAACTTTACATCATGTTATGGAATACTTATCCCCTTTTATGATATTTATTGATGATTTATCAAAACCTGAATATGATATTATAACTAAATATGTAGAGGAGAAAATTAATGAATATAAAATGGATTATGCTGCTAATTATAAAACATTTCAACAAAAATTTATGAAAAAAGAAAGTGATTTACCAAGTAATAATTTATTGGCTATTTTACAAGGAAATAAAGAATTAGAGGAAATTATATACAAAAATTATGGTTTTGAAAGAGAGAAAAAATATAGTGATTCGGATATTTTAAATAAAATTACAAAATTAGATTATGGAGAATTATATTACAGCGTAATTTTAAGATTAGATGTTGATTTAAGGGGAACGAATATTATAGAAAAATTCGTTGATGAATATGAAAAATTATCTACCGAAGGAGAGAAATTAATAAATGATAAAAAAAATGTTTGTTATATATTAACAAATAAATACAATAATCGCACCATGCTTCTCTCTTCGAATAATAAAGAAATCTACGCAGATGAAGATTATTTAAGCGAGCAAGAGAGAAAAAGTGATTTTAAAAAGTTAGTAAAAGATGGAAATTATGCTATATTAAACAATCCTGATGGAACTGTTGAATATTATATTCGTAAAAAAAATCAATGGGTAAAAGATAGCAAAATAGTTAATGAAAGTATATCTATTCAAGAAAACAAATTATTTTGTAATTTACAAAATAAATGTATTGCTGATTCAGGTGAAGATAATACTTGTGTTCCATTAAAAAATGAATTAAATGAATTAAATAAAGAAAATCTTGAATCTATAATTAACGAATTTGAAGATACTTTCTCAATAGAGCAAAATAAAATGATTGATATTATTGATAAACAAATTCAATATAATGTAAATAAAATTGGTTTAATAAAATCATTAAAATATCAAGAGCTTCTTAAATATAATAAAATATACAATAAAATAGCTGCTGGAATAGAAGTAAGAGAAATAGTAGAATCTCCTTATGAAAACTTACGCGAATTAATATTGGGACAAAGTGATTTTGTTAAAAAACAATATGATATTCAAAAATTTGCTATTAATTTTTGTAGAGTTTCTCTCGATAAAGAAGATCCTTATTGGCTTTATTGTATTAAAACAAATATAAAATTGCTACCTGCTTTTATTAGTAGATTAGCTAACACTTTTGTATCAAATGGTGATTATTTATTAGAAGTTGACAAAGTATGCGCCGAACAAGGAACAATTAGTGAAGATGGAGACCATTGGGTAGATAAATATAGTGGTTATATAATTAAAAATATTGACCTTGATACCGAAGAAGGTTTTACTGAAGGAGGATTTAAATTAAAAACAAGAGAAATTATGGAAAAAGATTTAGCTGATGCTGTATTAGTTGGACAATCAAAAATAGAAAAAACTAGCTCACCTGAGAGAACAGTAATTATAAATATTGTTAAATCAATGGCACAATTTATGGGAATTAACTTAGAAACACAATATGATTTTATTGTTAAAAATGTCATGATTATACATGATTCTAGTATTCCAAAAGAAAGTGATTATAATAAAATGATTGAAAAAGCTGCTCAAAAAGGCAAGAAAAATTTACCAACTTATAAAGATACTGTTAATTCATCTTATTTAATTTTAACCTTAACTTATATGTTAATTGCTATTCAAATAAGTATTCCATCTATCAAATCACGAAAAACATTTCCAGGATGTATTAAATCTTTTGATGGTTATCCTTTAATGAAAAATAATGATAAATCAGGATTAATATATATATCGTGTATAGCAAATAAAATTAAAAGTTCTACGGAACCATGGGATTCCATTAAAAAAATAAATGAAGCTGGTATAGCAAAACGCATCGAAGCTATAATTGAAAAATATGTAATAGAAAATGTATCAATGAAAGAAATGTTTAATGAAAAATTAGTATATTTGAATCAACAAAATAAAGAATCAATATTAATTGAAAAAGATATTGAAAATGTTTGGATTAATTTTTATCCTCCTTTACAAGAATTAAGTTTACCAAAATTTTCCAATGTTAGTGATATATTTAAAAAACAATTAGTTGAAAATATTTATGCTGGTTCTAACTTACAATATAATCAATATTTAGTTTTAAAAACTAAAAGTATTCTTTTTTCTCTCTCAATACAAGAAAAAATTCAAAAAATTGTTGATAAGAAAACTGCCTTGGTTACAAATATGGCAAATGAACCATTCTTAGAAAATGCTTGTTGTGATACAGATTTTATTGATACATTAAAATATTTTACAGATATTAATGATTCTATTTTAAGCGATAATACTATTGTAATTGATTTAAATAATATAATTTATGATTTAAATTCTCTCGCAAGAGCACCAACATTTTTAGATTTACGCGATACAAAATTAAAATATCCCGTGTTTAAAAGTGGTTTTAGTGAGGAAACTATTTATCGTGCTTTTATTGTATATTGTAAATATAATACAAATCTTGTTATAAGTGATGAATTGAGAGAAATATGTATGCAAAGCCCAGATGATTTTAATATAAATGCTTCAATACAAGAAAAAATAGAACAATTAAAAGAACATGGTTTGAATTATGACCAAGAACAATTAAATGATTTATTAAATATTGTTAATTATAATAATAGAGTGACATTATATTTAAATCCACCAGTTGTCAATAATATTGAAAAATTAAGAGAGATATTAGATTTTATGTCTGGTGATTCTATTGATAATCGATTTATTGATAATGAGTTCATTGAGAAATTTAAAGATATGTTAGATACATTTGATATTAAACAAGATAATGAAAATAATGAATCGTTGAGAGAAATGAAAAATTATTTAGCTGTAAAATGTGATGAATTGTCATTAAAAATTATTGATTTTGTAAAACAAAATTCCAAATTACCAAAACAAAAGCAGAAGAATTTTGAAGATTGTTTGCTTAATATAACAAAATTTCAACAAATATTTCAAAATGGCGATGAGAGAATAGATAATTCGGTTTATAAAATGATTTTATTTATAAGAGATGCTATTCGTAATTTGATTGCTGTATTTCCAAATATTATTTTGAATAAAGTAGATTATAAGAGCGTAAATATTCCAAAACATTGGCAATTATCTGACAGACATAAAGCAGATGTTAGAGATATTATTGATAAATATTACAAGCCATTATATCAATTTTATGGAGATGATGAGCATAATGAATTATTAGAAAAAATACAAAATGTTTCTAATAGTTTCTATTTATTATGTGAATATACTAACTATATCGCTTCTATATACAATATTGATGAAGAAATATCTAGTATTTTTGATTCTCGTGTAACTAATCTTCTTTTCAAATATTACTTTTTAAACATTATAAATAATTATATTGAGTTAATAAATGACCAATCATTGTTGATTGAAGATTTAGAAGATGGAGATGGAGAAGATGAAGATGGATTGAAAACAGAAGTAGAAATAGAAGAAGAAGCTCAAGGTGTTGTTGATGAATTTGAAATAGTTAGAGGAGAGAAAAAACAATTAGAAGTAAAAATAAGTAATTTACTAGTTGAATATATGAAAATAATATGTAATTCTAAATCAAAATTAGATTTAAATTATCAATCAATTAAAGATAAAATATTACGTTCAAAAGAAAAAGAAAAGAATGATATTACTGAAGATTTGAAAAATTTAACTGATGAAGAGAGAGAAATTCAAAATCTTTTCAAAAATAATAAATTAGAAAAATGGAGCAAGGGTTTACAAAAAGGATTGACACAATATGTTAAAGAAACTTATGACGAAGAGAGAGATGCTCTTGAAAAACAAGTATTAAAAGAAAGACAACTTGGTAGAAGAAGTGATGTTACTGATATGAATAAAGATATTTATGCTTTAGATATAGATGACCAAGCGCAATTAGTTGAAGAAATAGATAATGAAGTTAACAATTTAAATGAATATCTTGGAGAGAATGATGATGGTGATTTAGATGGTGACGAATTTTATTAATAACCTGGGTTTTCTATATTAGAAATTACACTTAAGTTTACATTTTTTTTATATGTCTTTTTGAAAGACATCCCGGATGTACACTCCTTAATACGTATAGTATAGCTATTATCATAATTTGTCTGCAAAACATTAAATATTAAAAACGAGTCACGTGGATCACGTGGATCATCGTCAAAAGTTAATATATATTGTATAGTTGTTTTAAGTGGGTAATCAATAATTAAATGTGATATGGCGCCTTCATTAATATATCCTAAAGTAAATTGAGTTGGTGAATGGATTATATTATTTTTTGGATATATAATATGTTTATTATTTTTATATTTAAAACCAAAAGGATGACCGCAATAAAAATGTTTATGAGTGCCATCTGCTCCAGGAGCAAAAGCGTATGAGCGCCCTGGTATTCCCCCAGCTCCTACACCACCTAATTGATTCATACAGAAAATATATTCTCTTTTACATGGACAAACAACATTTCTATTTCTAAATGCTACGTGCGCTGTAGTGTTTAAATTAGTAGACGATGGTATACCTTGTAATTTAGATCCACCGCCTTGATTGCGGTGAACAATTTTAGAAGAACCAGTAATAGCCTTATAATTAGACATTTATATAATAAATAAATATTTAATTTATTATAATAATTCGTTTAAAATTTTTTAGATATTTTTTGATATAAATCTTTTTTATTTTTATTTTTCAAATATATAGGTTATATAAAAACTATCATTAAATATATCTATATCTGTTGATACTGGTACTATATGTTTAATTTCATACCAATCATTACCAGAAGTATTTACATAGATATTTTTTATTTTAAAATGAAATTGAAATGGGCCTATATTCTTATGATGTCTATAATAATAACCTAATATTATATATTCTTTATCAAGTAAATCGTTTGGTTTCTTATTACCATTATCATTTATCAAGTGAAATCTTGTAGAACCATTTAAAAATGTATAATTCATTGTGGTTATTCTACGAACTACAGTGTAATTATTAAATAATATATATCCAACACTATTTTGAGACAGCTCATATAATATTTTGAATTCATGTAAAATTTGTGAATAATCGACTAATGATTCATATATTTTTGTAAAACCCGAAGGTATTTTTGAATCTCTAATATTTGGTGCACTATTTACTATATATAATTCATTTTCTCTTAGTTTATCAACCTCCGTTTTGGTTTTTATTACTCTTAATATTTTAATAATGATTTGTGGTTGTGTTTCTAATACTTCAATATAATATATTTCTGTGTTATAACGTTTCAACATATATCTACCATTTTTTACTAATGTAATAGTTTTACCTGGAGGAGGATTTAATATAAATTCACCAGGAGTATTATTTGAAGTTAATATATAACCTTTTATATATTTATATGAAATTAGTTTTATCTTGCCTATACTAATATTTAATTCTATTGATTTTTGTAATATTAAATGTTTATTATTATTTAAATAATTATTAAATCTATGGCCACAAGAAAATTGTTTGTGTGTTCCATCTGCTCCAGGAGCAAAAGCGTATGAGCGCCCTGGTATTCCCCCAGCTCCTACACCACCTAATTGATTCATACAAAATATTATATCTCTGTTACATGCACATACAACATTTCTATTTCTAAATGCTACATGTGCCGATGTGTTTAAGTTTGTAGATGAAGGTATACCTTGTAGTTTAGAACCACCTCCTTGATTGCGATGAACTATTTTAGAAGA
>Ga0209119_1000111_pt1 | contig 80988 bp, 75 predicted proteins | sample COG_03_FD_184747 | JGI IMG/M metagenome (GOLD analysis project Ga0209119, IMG submission 184747) | Pelagic Microbial community sample from North Sea - COGITO 998_met_03 (SPAdes) (version 2) | ecosystem: Environmental > Aquatic > Marine > Neritic zone/Coastal water | place: Helgoland, sampling...
GTTGGATTGATGGAAACAAGTTGCCATCAATTATAGTATTTTTATGCTGAAGAGAAGAAGTGAAGAGTAACAACATCGCTTAACACCACTCAATTGGTAAGTTAAGTTGACAAGCTATACAACACAGCTTTAAACAAAACAAATCAAAAAATTAAATTTTTAATTTTTTGATTTAATTTTTTTACTTTAAATTTATAATTAATGTAATATTATATTTCAAGTGTTTTACATTTTTTTAAGAGCGGGAAAATGATATCTGTATTTCCATAACTTTTTTTTATTATCTTTCATAAATTTTCTATATAATTCATCCCATTTTTCAGTCCAATTCTCATCTTTAGATTTTTTGTAATCACTCATTTTAACTACATAATTACTACTAGTAGCGTATGGTTTTCTCATAGTTTGACCACCAGTAACAAAAAATACCATATCAAGTACATTTTGACACATAACCCACTCATAACTATCAACACTAAATTCCATAAACCATTTAAATCCTTCTTGTGGTGAAATACCACTCAAGTTCATAAAATTACCAACAAACATTAGTCTACCAATATGATGCATATATCCAGTATCAAACCCTGATTTTATTAAATCATCAACTGGTTCAATATCTAATGTACCTTTATACCAATCTTGAGTTAGTTTTTTTCTATTACCAAAATAATTTTTATTAAAGTTTACATAAATATAAGTATATCTTTGGTATTCTCTCCAAAATAATTGTCTTAAATATCCTTCAAAACTATTTATTGGTATACGCGATTTTACTTTTTTAATTTCATCTATTATTTCTAATGGATTTAACAAACCAATATTTATACTACTACTTAATACAGAATGAAACATAAAGTCTTCGTCTTTTTTAACATAATCTTGATATGGTCCAAAATATTTAAATCTTTTAGAAATAAAGTTTTTTAACCATTTTTTAGCAGTAGAATGAGATGTAGGATAAATAAAATTATTTGTATTACCGTAATTATTTTTGAAATGTTTATTAACATATGTTATTGCTGATTTAATATATTTGTTGTCAGAATTATTTGAAGGTAATTTTGGAATATCAACATTATCATTAAACTTTTGTCTATTCATTTTGTCTTTTGATTTTAATGTAGGATATAAATCTAATTCTTTTTTCGACCACATATAGAAATTAGTAAATAAAAATTTGTCAGTTTTTTCTCTATATTTTTTAATTAATTCATTATTTAAAAAAAAATTAGGTGTATCAATTATTTTATAATCACCGGTTAGTTTTATTTTATCGATAGGATCAAAAAGAAGATATTGTGTTAATTTCGGTTTTTCCGTAAAATCATAATAGCTGACTTTAAAATCATTATCTTTTAAATAATCATAATATTGTCTCATACTAGCACGATGTAAAATTAATTTTTTTTTATTAAAATTGTATTTTTTAAAATATTGTGGATGTTCATAAATATGAAACTCGTTTTCTTTATCTAAATATTTTTTATCAAATAACTGATGAGGTAAAATTAAAAAATCCATATATATATATATATATATATTTATAAATGAATATTATTGATCTTTATTAATTATCCTTAAATGCTTGTCAATTTCCCATAATTCTTGATTTTCAATTTCTTGTAATTCATTATCTAATTTAATTCTATAACTAGGATCACTATTACATTCAATTACACGTTTTACTTCCGCATCAGATTTTACGCTATGATAACAAGCATCAATCATTGGAATTAATTGTTTTTCAAATGTTTTAGACCAATCAATTGCTCCTCTTTGAGCAGTTGTAGAACAGTTTTTGTATAACCATGACATTCCTTTATCATTAATTAGTGGATATAAACTATTCAATGCTTCATATACAGTTTCATGATAAGCTTCCAGTGGTGAATGTCCATGCTTTTTTAATACTTTATATTGTGCTACAAAAGCAGCTTGAATCATTCCCATTAAGATACAACGTTCGCCTGTTAAATCACTAAGAACTTCTTTTTCAAACGTAGTTTGAAACATATAATTATTACCAATTAGAAAGCCTAAAGATTTACAATTATTATAAGCTTCTTTCGTATGATCTTGATAAATAGCATAAGATGATACTACGCCTTCGCCCGATAAAAAATTTTTTCTTACAGTATTACCTGAACATTTGGGTGAAACCATAATAATATCAATATCTTTTGGAGGATTAATATTAGTATATTTATTATAATGAATTCCAAAACCGTGTGAAAAATATAATGTATTATTTTCATTTAAATTATTTTTAATAGTGTTCCATTGTTCTATTTGTCCTACATCAGATAGTAATACTTTTACTATGTCTGACGTATATGTTGCTTGAGCAATATCTAATAAATCTATATCTGGCCGCCAATTATCTTTTATTGCTTTTTCCCAACTAGGTCCACCTCGTCTTAATCCCAAAATAACATTAAGATTATGATCACGTAAATTTAATGCTTGTGCTTTTCCTTGTGGTCCATATCCCAATACGCTGATTGTTTTAAATTTTAATTGTTCTTTACATTTATCAATCGGATTATCGTTTTTGAGTAAAAGTTGTTGTTGTGTTGACATATAAGATCTAGTAGAAAATGATGGTAAAAATGTCATTATTTTATTGATTTGTAGCATTAATATTAATATATATATATATATTATATATTAATAGTATCAATTTTTATCTATATATATATATATATATGAATGAGAATAACTATTATAATAAATATATAAAATATAAGAAAAAATATTTAAATTTAATAAATCAAAAAGGAGGTACAATAGTATGTCCTAACTGTGGTAAGCAAAATTCTATTACTAATAAATATTGCTGGAAGTGTGGTGAATTATTATTTGGAACTGATGAAGATTTATATATAATTGTACAAATTTATCGTAATAGTGTTAAAGATACTACTAACCATATTAAGTTTAAAAATATTAATAAATTAGCGAAAAAAGGTGATATTAAAGAATTAACATTATTAGACTTACATCATTTTTTAGTTATAAGTAAAATAACCACGGATAAAATCGCAGAATATATAGTAGATACTAGAAAATTATTAAGGACTAAAAAGTTATTTAACTTAATTAATGAAGATGATTATAAAATTCATAAATATGTAAAAGTAAATATTTTAGATGAAGTTAGTACGGAAATAAGAATTCCAATTGTTAATAATAGATATGGTTTATTTACTCATTCGTGTTCATTATATAATAGAGAACCTGTACCTCAATATGTTATAATTTGTACTTTTACACAAATTGGAAATTATACATTTTCTAACATACTATTGGACGAAATATTTTCAAAAAATCACAAGTTGAATTATATGTTAAATAATCCAATATTTTTTCAAGATAACTTGATAGAATATTTCTCACGATTTGGTCACGAATTTCATATTCATACTTCTAAAACAGTCGGATATTTAGATACGTATGTAGGTTCTTTTAATAATTTTTATTTTGAGAATACTACATATATAGGTTCATCTGGATTAGTAAAATTAGATAAATCCATATCTTTCCAAATGAAATTAGTTGACAAACCTTTTCATGAAATAATAAAAGACAAATATGAACATTCAATTATTCCAAATTTAAGGGAACCGCCTGGCTACGAAGCTATAATGCGGGCCGATAGGCAAGAAGTAGGAGTACAACCCACGCTCGCGGGTACTATCCCAACTATCCCAACTATCCCAACTATCCCAACTATTCCAACTTTTGAAGATATAAATAAGTTTAAACAAACTATCAAATATACATATGATCAATATTCCAAATTAAGTAATATTGTAAAATATTTAACAACAACCGTAGAACATAATTCAGAAAACCCTATTATATTATATGCTAAAGGATGTAGGAGTAAATGTTTTCCAGATATACAAGTAAAACCTTTAAGACAAGAATCTTTTGAATCATTAACTAAGAGTGATATTTCATTTGATTCAATATTAATTTTAATTAACACTAATTTGGCTTCTTATTTAAACTTTACTAGTCATTATACAGATTCTAAAATAAAATATTTAAAAGAAATATCATTAAATGAACTAATAGAATTATACGACTTAATAATTTATAATCCATACTATGAAGAGGAATTTAATGAAAAAATGAAACATAATTATTCTCATTTTATAAATATATGTTTTATTTATTATGAATATTTAATTATTAATGAAGATTTAACAAGAATTATAATTTTTATTACTAAAAATTATATTCAATATTGGGGAAAAATGTTAATTGATTTAATTAATCCAGACTTAATTGAAAGAAGACAAATCTCTAGATTAGAATTAGAATTGGAAGACTATTTTCCAAAATCTACTTTTTCAGAAGCTATAAAATCTAACATATTAACAAAAGTATCTTCCTTTTTATTTAAATTCATAGTAAACCATCCAGACATAATAAATAAGCCTGAAAATTTTCAGAAATTATTAGAATATATGATAAGAATAACAAATTATTTAAAAAATATTGATTTAGAAGATTTTATAGTTATTCATACATTATTAGAAAACGAAATGTATTTTTCTATATACAAAACAGTAGTTATAACAGAAAAAGCTAATTTAAAATACTTTTTAAATATATGTTTTGTATATCGTGATTATCTAAATAAAAATGATGCTTTGACTAAAATATTAAATAATATTATTAATTATATTGATTTAGATATATTAATAGATTTAATAGATTCACATAGAAATAACAAAACATTATTAAAAAGGATATTTAAAGATTTTGCTTATTTAAGTGGGAATGAAGAACAAAAAATAGTTGATAGAATTCATTTATTTTTAGTTCATTTTCTAATTAAAAATGAAAATATAAGGAAAGATAAATATTTAGTTAATAATTTGATATGTAATATAAATTTATTTGACATTGATAGTGATGATAGTGAAGAAGAAGAAATTTTTAAAGAGATAATAAATTTAAAAGATTTTATTGATAATAAAAGTAAATGTTATAGTAATGATGATAAACCTCTATTATTTAATATATTAGATGGTTATATATTAAGGGAAAATATAATGTCATTAGTTGAACCATTAAATTTAGATTTAAATATTACTTCTAACGATAGAAATAACTTAATACAATATTACTTTACACAAATAGTTAAAATTTTAAGTATGGAAAATAAATATTTAAATTATCAATTAGGGTTACCCGAATATAAAGACTATATTTTTAAACTTTTAAAAAACATTTTATTTTATAATATTAAATTGTTTAGAAAGGAAGGAATTAATATGGAAAATAAAAACAAAGATGGTTTAAATGTTTTTGAATTTGTTATGGTACTAAAAAACGAGAATAAAATACCAGAAGAATTTTTAACAATAGAAGAAATTAATGAATTATTAAATTAAAAATTATTATCAACCACGGTCAAACAATATTAGGATAAACTTGTAATTGTATTATACTTCATTTTCTTTAAATTAAAAAATTGATATAAATATATAAATATATATTTACCTTTATAGTAGTTCAATGAGTAAAATCGATAGTACTGATACAGAAACAGAAATAGATTCCGAGACAACTACTGATAATTTTCTAGAAATGAGTGAAGATGATATAGATAATCTTCTTTTAGGGTGTGACTTGAATTTATTAAATAAATATACAGACAGTAATAAAGTTGTTAATACTGATTGTTGTATATCTTGTTCTAGTGAGAATTTAATTAAGGATGAGAACAAAGGACATTTTGTATGTTGTGATTGTGGTGTTATTAATAATACTATTTTAGATAAATCACCTAATTTTAAGGATACTGATGAGTCAAGTTCAAGTTACGGATGTCCTACTAATTATTTTTATCCTAAATCGGCATTAGGAACTAAAATGAGAACTAAAGGTTATAATAAAATTAGTCTTTTACAAAGACAAGGTCAAATGCCATATAAAGAAAAAAGTTTAATGGAAGAACTAAAAAAAATTCAACAAAAATGTAAACAATATAGTATTACCCAAAATATTATTGATTCAGCAAAATGTTTGTACAAAAAAATTAATGATTCAAAACATAAAAAAGGAACGAGAAAAGGAAAGAATCGAATAATGCGTTGTATTAATAGAAAATCAATGATTGCAGCATGTGTATTTTATGCTTGTAAACTTCAAAATGAACCAAGAAGTCCAAAAGAAATTGCTGATATTTATTCTCTAGAAATTAAACATGTAAATAGAGGTTATCGAAAATTTATGGATGTCATTGATATTAATGAATTTATTTCTAATTTTAATAGTTCAAATGCTACTGATTTTATAAGTAGATTTGCGATAAAATTAGAAATGGACAATGAATACATTGATATTGCTAAAAGTATTGCTGATAATATTCAAAAATTAGATTTAGCATCTACACACGAACCTCCTTCTGTAGCTGCAGGATGTATTTTATTAGTAGTAAATTTAAATAGTTTGAACATTAGTAAAAAACAAATTTCGAAGGTATTCTCTATTTCTGATGTAACTATTTCAAAAACATATAGGAGAATATATCCATATTACAAAATTATTACAAATAATTTTATAACAGATATGATATTGGAAAAGAAACAAAATATTCCAAAGAAAAAGGTTGATATTAATGAATCTAATCTAGTTATTATTTAGATATTATTTATTTGTTAGAATAACATAGACCATTAGGTTATGCTACGGTAGAGTTTTTAATATCAACATTAAGCAATCGATATACGTCTTTTTTTAAAATTGAAATAAAATAATTTAATAATAATAATTATTAAATTAATGGATATTGAAAGAAAGAATGTAGATACTTATAACTTGATAGCAACTGATTTTTCTGATACAAGATATAATATGTGGGATTGGATACAAATATTTCTTAGTAATTTTGTATCCAATTCTAATATTTTAGATGTCGGATGTGGAAATGGCAGAAATATGAATTATCCTAATTTAAATTTGACTGGAATAGATAATTGCGATACTTTTATAAATATATGTAAAAATCGAAAATTAAATGTTGTTAAAAGCGATATGGTAAATATACCATTACCAAATAACACTTTTGATGGTATTATTTCTATCGCATCTTTTCATCATTTGGCAACAATTGAAAGAAGAGAGTTATGTTTACAAGAACTAAAAAGATTACTAAAGACTAATGGTAAATTATTAATATCAATATGGTCAAAAGATCAACATCATAATAAAAAATTAAATTTTAAATATGGAGATAATTATATTCCTTGGAAAGACAAAAGCGGAAATATAAAAGGTAATAGATATTACTATATTTTTAGATTGGATGAAATAAAAGAATTGTTCCAAAAATATTTTACAATTGAAGAATATTTTTGGAACCACGGCAATGATATATTTATTTTAAAATAATTAAATGATTTTCCATACAAACATTTTTCTAGTTTTACGATTAGTATCGCTATTATAAAAATATATATTACCTGAATATTTGACATTTTTCTTTTCTTTCATATAAGCTAACATATCATCAATAAATTGATGTCCTTTATAATCATCAATATAAAGTACTAAATACTTATTTTTTTTCAAATGTTTAATACATTTATCTAAACTTGGAAATAAAAATTTATCTCTCCATAATTCCAAAGTATTAAATGATGTTATTGATTGTTTTTCATTATCTTTTTCATATATTTCATATTTAAAAAATGGAGGACTTGTAAAAATAAAATCATATTCATTATCACCTAAATCAGTATTTTCAAAACCATTTTGTATTATTTTATAATCATTTTTATTTTTTGCGAAAGTATCAATCATTTGTTTATATCTATCTTGTAAACATTCACTCGGATCAACTCCTGTATATTTAGTACCATACGCAATAGCACCAATTAATCTATCACCCCATCCGGCAGAAAAATCTAACATATTAGTTGGTTTAAATAATTTACATAAAGATACTACAATACTAATTTTAAAATTACTACAGTAGAATCTTCTTCGTAAATGAAAATAATCATTTAAAATTCTATTATTAATATATCCATATTTGTAAAATGCGTGTTTTAAAATATCATTTTTATTATTTTTATAATTATTAAACGGAATTATATAGTCATTAAATTGACATTTTGCTCTACAACTCTCAGAGAAATAATCTGTTAATTTATTAATATTATAATTTTCTTTAAAATTTTCTCTAAAAACTATTTTTTTATCTTCATAATATAACATATTATCAAATAATCGATGTTTTTTTAGCTCATCCTCATTCATAATTTGTAGTTTATAATCTTGTAATTGTTTAAATAAAGTTTTTACATCATCTTCTGTAATAGAATATTTAAAATAAAGATATTTTTTATTATTAATTCTATCATCTTCAAGTCTAAACTTATTATCTTTTTTTATAATTTTAAATTTTTTTTCTTCAATCATTATTATAATATATTATATTATAATTACATTACCTTTTTTTAATAGAGTAACTTCTCCTGGGTTCTTTGTTTTTTTAATATGTTTTATTTGTAAATATGTTACTTTTACCTTTTGTAAAGTCTTATATTTAGTATTTTCTTTAACTAATACAGCCGCTTGGTTAATTATATTCTTATTTAATTCTAATTTTTCAACTATACAATGACCAGAGGGTAGATCATCAAGATGAAACCACCAATCATTAGGATCCGCATCATCTATTAATGAATGATTTTCTTTAGCATTTTGCCCCAAACGTAGAGTAACTTTGGTATTATCATTATTTATATTATAAATTTTCATTACAATTATAAATATATAGAAAAATAAAGTTTAATTCAATATTTAATTGGTTAATTATAAAAAAATATATTTTAAATTTATATAATAGATATGAATTATAATGATAATAGATCATTAATAGGTATAATAACTGGAATGGAACGTTCCGGTACAACAGTTTTACACAATTTAATTAATTCACATTCACAAATAACTAGTGGATTTGAATGTGGAATACTATTAGGTACATTAAATAATTTTGAACAAAATGAACCTTTTGGTGTGTGGATGAGACAAAATAGATATCAATTTGGTCTCGAGTATAATAAATATTTAGATGATATTAAAGATATGACATACAAAGAAGTATATCAATATATTGGAAAAAATAAAGGTTCACACGGAGGTCATTTTCAAAGTATTATGCATAAATCTAAATATTTTATCGATAAAACACCACGATACATATATGAATTGGAGAGTGTTATAAAAAAAATAGAAGGCATATACATACCAATTATAATAATTTTAAAAGATTTTGATTATATATATTTTAGTCAAGTTTATAAAAGAAATCAAGATATAAATGAATTTACGGAAAATATAGAAAAATGTATTAAAACAATGGAATTCTTAGAAAACAACTTTTATTCAAATATATATTTATTTCAGTGTGCTGATGCTGTTAAAGATAAGAAAAAATTAGCATCAAGATTAATGAATATTTTAAAAGAATATACACCTAATTTAGAAGAAGAAGAATTAAGTTTTGAAAGGTGGAAAAAGAAATTAGTTGTAGATGAAAAAGATGAATTATATCCATATAGACATTGGACTGATGTTTATTTTATAAAAGTACCTATACCTTTAAATTTACAAGAATTAAAAGAAAAATATAATAAGTTATTATTTAAATTAAAAATGGAAATATAAATAATATATAGCATCTTATATACAATGTTTTCCGAAAGCTATTATAAAAAAAAATATTTAAAATATAAATCAAAATATATTGAATATAAACAAAAAGGAGGAGTTTTAGGTGCTAGTTTCTTAGGTATGGTGGTTTTATCTAATCATCATCATCAACCTGGAATATTAGTTGTTCAGCAAAAATGGGAAGGAAGAAAATGGATGATGCCAGGTGGTCAAATAGATAAAACAGATAAAAACCCATTAATGGCTGCTATTAGAGAATTTAAGGAAGAAACCGGATTTTATCGTTATCAACATAAACCTAAACATATTCCTGCTAATAAATATTTTCCAAAAATAACACAAGTTGAAAAAAAACCAACAACAAAAGACGGTGATATATATTTATATACTACTGAAGAACCACAGACTCTGTCTTCAAAAAGATTTGAGTATTTTCAAACGAGAACATCACATATGGAAACTCGTGATTATGGTATTGCTTTTCAATATAAACCTGGTAAATTCGTTGTATGTAATTTTGATGGTAAGATAAAAAAATTAAACCCTTTTAAATTTAGAGGAGGTACAATAGAACAATTAGTTACATTATATAAGGTTCTCCCATTACCTTTGGTTTTACCTACTAATATGAAAGAAACTCTTAGTACACCAGATGAAAAAGCAGAAAAATGGTTGGTAGATTATAACACATCTAGTGGTATTGCGATTCCTCCTGATGTTAGACAATATTTTAAAAATTGGTTAATTTATGCTTTTATTACAGATAAAAATGGAGCAGATGAATTTGAACATACAACATTATATTTAGATTATAAAGAAGTAGTTAATGAATGGGTTAGGGGATATAACTTTTTATCACAACACAGTGAAAGAGATGATACAATAGACACAATAAGAGATATGGTTAAACAACTTGCGGAACCTACACCAGGTGGTGGAGGAGCTGCTGCTGGCGCTCCTCCAACGAGTAGTTTTCCATTTGATTTAAATGATTTAAAATATCCTACCTTTACTAGTTTACTAGTTAGATCAGAAGAAGCATTACTTGGTATACCAGATGATGTACCTTTATCAGTCCGAAATATAATTCCAGTATCATTTAGTTTAAATTGTGCTAAAGATTTTAGTGCAAATCAAAAAAAGTTTAAAGTAGAAAGTAAAATATTAGCATTTCCTATATTTTTATGGAGACGGTTTGAATGTGAAATAGTATTATTAGGAGATAATGATCATAATTATGATGGTACTACTACAGGAACACCACACGGTGCACTTTTTATAAATAAAAATCCTACAAAAGATGGTTCAGATGCGCACCCTTTTTTAATAAACAAATATATACCAGGTTAATAATCACCATTCCAACGTCTATAGAAATATTAATTTAGAATAATTTGTAAATTAAACTATAAAAAAATTTGATTTTACATTATATTATATTTAAAGGTTTCTATGATATAATAATAATGTCAATTAACTCAAAGTTTTATTCTGAAGATATAAAGACAATAGAAAAAATTAAATTTTCAATTTGGTCTAATGACGAAATTAAAAAATATTCTGCTGTTAGTAAAGATCCATTTGGAATTAATTTACCTGACTCTTATGATGCATATGAACCAAAAAAAGGAGGTCTAGTTGATTTAAGATTAGGTACTTGTGACCCATATTTAAATTGTACAACGTGTGGTCTAGATTATTTAGAATGTCCAGGACATTTTGGTCATACTGACTTGGCAGAACATGTATTTCATTGGGGTTTTTTAATCCATATTGTAAATATTTTAAAATGTACATGCTTGAAGTGTTCTAATATTCTTATAGAAAAAAACGATGATATTCTTAAACAATTTATAAATAAAAATGGTAAAACTAGATATAAAATAATAAAAGAATTAACTAAAAATATTAATTATTGTTATAATTGTGGTACTTCTGTACCTAAAATTAAAAAAGAAGTTAAAGAATCATCAGCATCTGTACGGATCCTCCTCGAAAAAGAAGTAGGTAATATTTTAACAGATGATAAAACAGGTATTAAAACAGAAGAAGTTAAAATATTAAAAGAATATTTAACCCCTCGATTTTGTTATAATATTTTACGAAACATATCTGAGATTGATTGTTTTTTATTAGGATTTGATGCTACAGAGGTAAGACCAGAGCATATGATTATTCATTGTTTTCCTATTCCACCTGTTAGTATACGTCCTACTTCTAAGATTGATTTTATGGCTGCGTCCACAATGGAGGATTCATTAACTTTAAAAATTGCTGATATTATTAATGCTAATATTCGAGTAAGACAACAAATGAACAAAGAAAATAATAATAATTTATATGATGTTACAACATTATTACAATATCATATTGCTACTTATTTTGATAATGATTCAGCATCATTACCTAAAACAGAGTTTAGATCTGGTGGTAAACTTACAAAATCTATATCAGATAGATTAAAAGCAAAAGAAGGTAGAATGAGAAGTAATTTAATGGGTAAACGTGTTGATTTTTCCGCACGTTCTGTCATTACAAGTGATCCAAACATTAATATCGATGAAGTGGGTGTACCTTTAGTAGTAGCTAAAGATTTAACGATACCTGAAGAAGTAACACCTCGTAATATAAATAAACTAACAAAATTAGTGTTAAATGGTAGAGATAAATATCCTGGTGCTAATTACGTTCATAAAATTATTATAATTAATGGTAAACCAATTAATCAAAGAATAGACTTAAAATATAGGAAAAATAATATTACCTTATCTTATGGAGATATAGTTGAAAGACATATTGTTAATGGAGATTATGTTTTATTCAATCGTCAACCAACTTTACATAAACCTTCTATGATGGGACATAAAATTCATGTTTTAGAAAGAGATAATATTAATACTTTTAGATTAAATGTAAATGTATGTAATCCTTATAATGCTGATTTTGATGGTGATGAAATGAATTTACATTTAGCACAAAGTATTCAAGCTCGTACTGAACTAGCAAGAATAGCAAATGTTAAATATCAAATTATTGGTGCTAAAGATTCTAATCCAATTATTGGTTGTCAACAAGATAGTTTATATGGTGCTTTTGTATTATCTGATGATATAGAAATAGATTATAGTTTGGCTGCTAATTTATTATGTTGTACTACATCAGAATCTAAAAATAAATTAATAAAGAACAAGTCTATAAAAGGTTCTGAATTATTTTCACATATTATTCCAAAAGGAATAAATTCAACAAAAAGAAATGAGGGTAATATAACGTTTCAAATTAAAGATGGAAATCTAACAAAAGGTTTACTAAATAAAGCACAATTAGGAACAAAAAAGAATTCGATTGTTCATTATGTATGGGATAAATATGGACCAACTGCAACACAGCAATTTATTGATAATACTCAAAGATTAACTTTAAATTATTTAATGAATAGAGGATTTTCAGTTGGATTTAAGGATGTTTTAATTGATGATAAATTAATTAAATTAAATAATGAAATTATACATAATAAAATATTAGCAATAAAACATCAAATTACTCAATTTGAAAATGAGAAAGATTATATTAGTCCATCTGTTATTGAGTTTACGATTAGAGCAGATTTAAGTACGATTTTACCTAATATTGGTAAAAATATTTTCAATTCTTTACCAAATGACAATGCTTTAAAAATATTAGTTAGTTCGGGTGGTAAAGGTAATCCTGTAAATATAGGACAAATAGCGGGGTGTCAGGGACAAATTTCTCTTGGTGGTGAAAGAATAAAAAAATCAGTTGAAAATAGAACTTTACCACTATTTCATTATCATGATGATACACCTATGGCACGTGGATTCATTACTTCTAATTTAGTAGATGGTTATAAAGGTCACGAATTCTTTTTTTCTACAATGACTGGTAGAGAAGGTTTAATTTCGACTGCTATTAAAACAGCACAAACTGGATATATTCAAAGAAAATTAATTAAATCATTAGAAGATTTACACGTTCATTATGATGGTACTGTAAGAACGGCAAATAACGTTGTAGTACAATATTTATATGGTGAATCAGGAATAGACACAATTAAACAAACAGAACAAAAAATTAAATTAATAGAAATGTCAAATATCGATATTAAAAATAAATTAGTATTTTCAATAGAAGAATTAAATAAACTTAATAAAGTATTTTCAAAAAAATATAAATCAATGAATGATGATATTTATAATAAATTTATTGATTTTAGAGATAATTTACGAGATATTTATTATAATACGACTTATAATTATAAAATTTTAGAAGATAGTTTTTTGCTACCAATTAATTTTTATCGTTTAACACAAGAATATACAAGTAATAGTGATAAAATAGATTTAGACCCAAATTATATTATTGAAAAACTAGAAGATATGATAAATAATTATGATAATAGATTATTAGTTTTAATGAATAAAAATATTAAAATATTAAATGAAGATGAGAATATGTATAAAATAATTTTAAAAATAGCCTTATATGAATATATTTGTCCAAAGAAATGTATTTTTGAATATAATTTAACAAAAGATAAATTTGATCAATTAATGAATGATATTATTATGTCCTTTTCTAGATCAAATGTTGATCCGGGAGAAATGGTTGGTATTATTGCTGCTCAATCACTTGGTGAACCAACTACTCAAATGAGTCTTGACGAAAAACATACTTCAGGTGTTATTTCAAAAGTTAAGGTGACAACAGGTTTATCAAGAGTAGAAGAATTATTTGGTTATAGTAAAAAAATTAAGACACCTCAGATGACTATTTATTTCGATAAAAAATATAATACAAACGCAAAAGATGTTAATAAAATTGGTTCATATTTTAAACACTTAACAATAGGGGAATTAATGGAGTCGACCCAAATTTTTTACAATACTAATGGAACAGATGAATTATCTAAATTATTAAAGGATGATAATACAACAAATCCATTTTTTATTAATAATAATAAAGTCGATATTAATAATTTACCATTTGTATTTAGATTTAAATTAAATATAGGCACCCTTATGGATAAAGAAACTACTTTGCTAGATATAAAAACAAAATTTATAACTTATTGGTATAATAATTTTACTACACTTAAAAATATGAAAAGAAATTTAAAAGATGTTATTAGTACTATAGATAAATTAGCTATATTAAGTAATAATAATAATATTATTCATATTAGATTTAAAATGAATAACTTTAATTATAGTTTATTAACAAGATTTATGAAAATAGTTCTTAATACAGTAACATTAAAAGGTATTGATAATATTAATGATATATATATAAATAAACAATTATATGTAACATTTAAAGAAGATGGTAGTAAAAATGTAGGCAATGAATATAATATATTAACTTCTGGTATAAATTTAATTGACTTGAAATTTTTAAAAGGTATTGATAATAGACGTACAATTATAAATGATGTTCAAACAGCCTATATGTTTTATGGCATTGAAGCTGCAAAATCAATTATAATAAATGAAATTATATTTACATTTAATTCTGCAGGATTTATTAATAATGCACATATATCATTACTAGTTGATTTTATGACACATACTGGTAATATAACTTCCATTACAAGACACGGTTTAAATAAATTAGATATCGATCCATTAACTCGTGCTTCTTTTGAAAAAACGGTTGATCATTTTACTACTGCCGCTATATTTAACGAAGAAGATACTTTAAAATCTATATCATCTAAAGTTACGATTGGAAGAGTAGTTCATGGTGGTACCGGTGCTTTTGAATTATTACTTGATACCGAAAAAATAAGAGATACCGAATATATTATTGATGAAGCGAGTGGTAGAACATCATTTACAAATATTAAGAAAGAAAGTATATTTGAAGATATTATTAAATATGGAACTAGTGAACTTGATTTTGTTGTACCTACTTAATTTATTTACACCCTTAATATTATATCTTAGAAATAAATTTTAATCTTTACTAAATTTTGATATTCTAATTCTACAATTATTTTCTTTTATTGCTGATAAGTGATAAAACAAATGTTCACAACTTTCTACTTTATTTTCATTTATTTCTAATTTTTTATCTCTTAAACACCATTTATTTTTTAAAAAATTTAATGTTTTATCTCTTTGTTCATCACTAATAATGGTTTTTAAATTTTTATATTCACCGTCATATTTAATACCTTTAAATTTTTTTGTTCTATAAATAGCCAAACCATTAAATGCTGAAAGACAAGGAAACAATTCATTGTTTTTTAATTCAGATAATTTTTTTTTAATATCATTTTTAGTAACTTTAATTACTTTTTTACATATATTTCTAGAATTATATCCCCAACAATGATGATATATATTTTCATACATTAAAGCCCAAATATCATAATATTTCCATCTATTAAATGATAAACAGTCCCAAGTATCTTCTTTTAAATATTTTTTAAATATATTTATATTCCACTCCATACAATTTATTTTATTACAATCAATAACAAAATGATAATCTATGTGTTTTAATTTATCTAGTATTTCTAAACATTTATTTCTAGCATTAGAAATTCTAATTGTTTTAAATTTACTTGTATTTTTTATTTTTTTATAAATAACTTTAAATTTTGATTCCTTTTTAAAATTAGTAAATTTATTATCCAATTTATCATTATCATCATATACAAATATAACAGTTAAATTAGGAAAATATTTTAATTTATTAAAATATTTTAAAAATCTATCATAATTTTTTAATGTAATTAAAAACGCTATATTATAATCCATCTATATATATTCATTTATATTTTCAGGAATTTCATCAATATTTAATTTATAATAATGTTTCAATTTGTTTAGTAATTGAACATCTGAGTTATCTTCCATTTTAACCATTGAAATAGATACACCTTTTTTATCAAAACGTCCACAACGTCCTATTCTATGAATATATGTTTCTTTTGAAATTGGTATATCATAATTTATAATCAAGTTAACTTGCGGTATATCAATACCGCGTGCTAATAAATCAGTTGTTAATAATAATCTGGTCTTACCATCTCTAAAATCTTTTACAATCGTTTTTCTTTCTTCAGGTGTCATCTTTCCGTGAATAGTTGTAATAGTAAAATTTTCTTCTTCTAATTTATTGTTTAACCATGTTACTTTTCTAATTGTATTACAAAAAATAATCGCTTGTGTTGTAGAAATTATATTATATAAATCGAGTAAGACATCAAATTTGTAATTTTCTACTTCAACGTCAATATAAAATTGAGTTATTAAATCAACAGTTATATCTGTTTTTTTAACTAATATTTTAATAGGATTATTTAAAAAAGTATCCTCTAAACTAAAAATATTTTTTGATAATGTCGCCGATATTAATACTTTTTGAATATCTGGTTTTAATCTATTTATTATTTTATTTAAATCTTCAGACATACCATCAGCAAATAAATCATCTGCTTCATCAATTATGAGCATTTTTATATTATCTGTATTATTATTTTTGTTTTGAAATATATGATTTATTCTACCCAAAGTACCTATTATCATATTACAATTATTTAATTTATAAACTACATTCGTGCCTCCTATTAATAAAGAAATATTAAATTTGGTAAATTTTGATATTTCTTTTGCTACATTATATACTTGTGTTGCTAGTTCTCTTGTTGGTGTTATAATTACTATTTGTAATTTATTATTATTTTCCATTTTATTAAAAGCCCCTAGTATAAAAGTAGCTGTTTTTCCAGTTCCAGATTGAGATTGGATAATACAGTCTCTACCACTATTTATTGCCAAAATACCTTTTTTTTGAATACTCGAGGGTTCTTTAAACCCATACAAGTATATACCTTTCAATATATCATGTTTTATATCTAAATTATCAAAATTTGAAGTAATAGTTGTCATTACTATATTAGTAATTATTATCTTTAAAACGATAATAAAAAAAAAATTGATTTTATATATATTTGGATTAGAATGATTATTATAATAATGGCACACAAACTTACAACTAAATCCGTAGACTTTGACCACACACGTCTATCATTCTCTCCGTGGGATGATAAGAGCAATGGAACAAATCAAAAACAGAAAATTTGTTATCCTCGATACGACCATCCAACACTAGGACCGGAATCTCCTTTGATGATTCAATTCCCTTGGACCAATATTTTTAAATACGGTATTCCATCTATTGGTGAATACTATGCAACTGATAAAGATAGAGCATTTCTTAAACTTCCTCTTGACCTTTCTGATAAAGAAGTCAAGCAACTTTATGACCAACTAGTAGCACTGGATAAAGTAATGTCTAGTACCGAAACGAAAGAAGAACGGTTTGGAAAGAAACTTGCTAAAAAAGTTAAATATGTTCCAATTGTAAAGAATACTGATACTGATGAAGATGATGATTCACCACCTTGGATGAAACTTAAAATTAAACTTTCTTATCCTGACGAAGATGTAATTACTGAAGTTTGGGAATCTGTCAAGGATGAAACTGATCCTAAAGGAAAGAAACGTACACGAACTAGACTTGAAGTAAATAATGTTCAAGAATTCCAGAATAATGTTTCTTATCTAGCAAATGTGTGCATTATTGCTAAACCAGTTAAAATGTGGTCACAAGCACTAAATCTTCCTGAACCTACATATGGTGTTACTTGGCGAATGGAAAAAATACAAGTCGAACCCCGAACATCAAGTAATTCTTTAGATAAGTACAAGAACAATGATGCTTTTATTGATTCAGATGAGGAAGATGTTACAAATACAATGTCGAGCAGTGTAGTTGAAACAGAAGCAGTAGATGAAAATTCTAATGACGATGAGTCTGATGATTCTGACGACGATTCAGACTCAGAAGATGAAGCACCCCCAAAACCTTCTTTGAAGAAGAAAAAAGATGTAAAAACTAAAAAGCCTTAATTTATTTAAATATTAATTATTATTATATTATATATATGACATTTAAGAAACCATACAAAATAAAAGATATAAATTTACATAATATTAGATTTACAGATATTAAATCTAATTCAAAAAAAACAATTGTTTATTTAAAATATAATAATGATTCTAATGAACAAACAAATTTAGTATTTCAATCTCCTTCTTTATTGAATGCTCATAAACCTATTTTTAAAAATAATAATTATGAATTAGATATACCATTATTAAGTAAATCTACAGAAAAAATAAAGGAATTTATAAAGTTTTTAAATGAATTAGATAATACAATTATTTCTCAAGCACGAGAACATCCTAAATGGTTTAATAATATTATAAATAATAATAAAATAAAATATCAAAAAATAATAAGAAGTAGTATTGATTCTAAAAAATTTAAAAATGGTATGATTAAATTAAAACTTATTAATACAGATAATTTTGAAACTAAATTAAATAATAATAATAGAAATATAGATGTTAATTCTATTCAAGAAAATAGTTGGGTTAAAAGTATTTTAGAAGTATATGCTATATGGATTACACAAGACGGATTTGGATTATTTATAAGACCTGTTTTAATGTCATTCAAATTAAATGAAAATATAGAATATAATTATGAATTGACAGATGATAGTGAAGAAATTGACGACGTTATTCATACAATTCATGATAATTCTATTTTTATAAGAGAAGAATATACTGATAATATTCAAACTAATTCTATAGTACACTCAGTATCCACGTTAGATAATATTTCTGAAAATAAAAATTATTATGAAGAAATATCATTAGAAGATACGACTGAAAATACACTAGTTAGAAAACATAATTTGAGTTCAACATCTGATGAATAAGATATATATTTAAAAAATAATTATTTTTTAACTTATATATGGATGACAATAATAATAAAATAATTGAACATTTAGAATTAACAACTCAGGAATTAACATTATTAAAATCATTGAAAAAGTTTTATAATAATAAAAAAGATTTTGAAACATTAAATACAATTATAAATGGACAAAATTATATATCAAGAAGAACAATTGAATATTTTGTTACAAATTATGCTTTATATAATAAAATTTATTATAATATAGAAGAAAAAGGTATAGTAAATAAATTTTATGTTCATACATCATATAAGGATCAATTAAAAGCACATAAAAAAAAATATTTTGATCCATTTGGAAGAGGTATTAGAATACCTTTTTTTTTAGATGATATGTGTATAATAACAACAATAGGTCAATTAAATTTTTATAGATGGTTTTTTTCAAAGAAAATATATGATTATTCTTTAGAAAATTACAATATTATTCAATCTTCATTATTAAGTTGTAAAAAAAATATTAAAAAGAAGAAGGTCGCAATTAATATGTGTAATATAAAAAAAAATAAACTAAAATATGACTATAAACCAAAGATTAATAATACTAATAATAATGGAAATATTATAGTATCTTTTGATATATAAAAAATTGAATATATATTAGATTGTTTTTAGACTTTTATATTATAATGCCTTATTCTAGTGATGATAATGATAGTAGTAACCATACAGATTCGGAATCAGAGACTGATTCCGAATCTACGTCTGAAACTCAAGTTGTAAATAATGATTCAACTCTTTCGGAACCAGATACTAGTTCCGAAACTACGTCAGAAACTCCAGCTGTAAATAATGATTCGATTCTTTCAGAATCTGATAGTGAAAATAATGATTCTATAACAGAATCTACAAAAAATACTAAACTTAAAAGTATAGATTACCTAAAAGTATATGACGAGAAACGTTCTAATTATAATGACTTGTTGATTACATTTCAAACTTCTGAGAAGAAATATGAAAAACTAAAGAAAGAATTTTATTCTGAGAAGAGGAAAGTAGAAAAAGAATTGAATATAATTTTTAGTAAACTTTCCAAGAAACTAACACGTGAATTTGGAAAACGTAAAACGAGAACTGGAAATAATAATTCAGGATTAATGAAAGTTGTACCAGTACCTGAAAGATTGGTTAAATATCTAGACCTAGCCGAAGGAACTAAATTGGCAAGACCACAGATTACAAAACTATTAAATGCTAAATTTAAAGCAGATGGCTTTAAAGAAGAACTTACAAATAAAACAGTTATTAGTTCAAGTAAAGCAGCAAAAAAACTAGGTGTTCAAAAAGGAGCGATAATTGAACCAAGAGGACTACAAACCTTTATTGCTAAAATTTTCAAGGATGATAAAGAAGCAAATTCTGTCTAATTAAAATATTCTTTTAAAATGTGTTTATTTAATTTATTTATATTTATGTTAAATTTTAATTTACATAAATATTTTTGAAATTTAATATTTAAATTTACAATACTACCATCTCTAAATGGTACCCAATCAAGTAATTTAATAGGTTCTTTATTAATATTAAAAATAAATGGATTACCATAAAAATATTGGTAAAGTGGAATATCATAATTATAATAGATAATATTATTATCCCAAGAATAATCAATGGGTAATGATATTTTAATAATTAAATTTCCATTATTTATAAAGTCAATGTCACCACCTTCAAAAAATATTATATATGGATTATTTGGATAAAATTCAAATGAATTTTTAACTAGATTATTATCTATTTGTCTTCTTATTGTAATTATTCTAGTTTGTGGATTTATTAAATCTTTTATATCAATATTTAAATTTAAAATTATATTATTAGTATTATACTTTTGATATTGAATCGGTAAGTCATTTATTTGATAATATTCAGCATTAGCTTCCTCCCAAATACTAACATCACTTTCTGAACAAATATTTTCATTCATTTGTTTTTTAGTAACTGTACTATTACTAAAAAACGAAAATAAGTCAGTTAAATTAAAACTATCAATTATATTTAGTAGTTTATTTTGTAAATATTCATAATCATCATTTGTTATTGTTATTCCAAATGATTTTAATTCATCAGTTTTTAAATTGTTTGAAAATATCTTTTCTAAAAATGTATGAAAAGAATGTTTATTTAAACAATTCATTTCATTGTATTTATTTCTTGTTTCTTTATTTATTAAAATATTATAAGCGTAATTTACAGAATGAAATGTTTTTTGACTATCTATATTATTATTTTTATCAGGATGATATTTTTTAGCCATACTTAAATAAGCTTTTCTTATATCTGGTTCATTAGCATTATTATTTATTCCTAATATTTGATACAAATTCATAAAATTATTAATAAATACTTTTTTATTCTTAAATATTAGTTAAAGATAATAATAGTATATAAATATATGTTACAGTTAGATAATGTTTTGTTAAATTTTAATACTATTTTAAATGAAAACAGGGCTAAAATTAATTCAATAATTGAATTACCAGATAAAAAATTAGACTTAAAAACTTTAAGTTTATTTTCTAAAATATCTGAAAATGTACAATCACTAAATGATCAAATAGATGAATTTATGTTACTTTTATTAGAAAAATCAGATATAGAAAAAACAGCAGAAGAAAAAACAAAAATAAGAGAGATTAGAATTAATAATCAAGTACAAGAATTATTAATGCCATTAATGATTTATACTAAATTAATTTTGGAAAATAATAATTAAATATCTTTATATATATATAATGTTAATATCTGATTTAGAAAAAAAATATATTAAATATAAATCAAAATATCATTATTTAAAAAATATAATATATAATCAAAAAGGAGGTACTTTAAGAAACGTAATTACTAGTTTAAAACCTAGAAGATTAAAACATAATTTCGGTGAGGATAATGTAAATTTATTTGATCCAATTGATGAGAATACGATAAAAGTTCCTAATAATGAATTTGTAAGACTTTTAGGTGTTGGTGGTTTTACTTTAATTAATTATAATAATATAATTGCTTATGTCAAAAACTCATCATTTAAAAACTAAACCAGACGGCACAATAAAATTAACAAACAGTGATATTACATTATCCACTGTTACAATTTATAAAATAGATAATTTAGATATTATGAAAGAAACTGGTATACCTAACAATACAACTATTAAAAATATTCAGGGAATAGCGGGAAAAGAGGTAATTATTTATAAAACAAAAGTTTACTTGGTTACAAATCACCATATTACTACTATGACTATTTCTGATAATTTAGAAACATTTAAAACTAGAATACACCATTCTAATGTAATTTTAAAGTATTTATTTGATAATGCTGTAATAATTAGTAATCGTCTTGTAATCACTGAGGAAAAAATAACCGAGGGTTTTTTTCTTTTTAAGCCTTTGATTATTTTTGCTTATGAATATTTAATGGCAAAATGTTTTTTAACAAATACACACGTAGGTGCCGCAGGACTAGGGGAATTTAAAAAATTACCAGTTTACGGGAGGGGTGCTGAACCTACCAAAGAAAGAAAACTTAATGAAAAAGTTGATATTGATCGTGATACTTATTTAACATATTATAAATCATATTTTGATAGTTGTAAATTTAATAAAACAATAAAATTTACAGGTGATGCTAATATTTCAGAAGTTCAATTAGATAAATTAGTATGTCTATCATATGATATGATAAATAATTATTAAATATATTAAATATATCTAAAAATTAGTTTATTTTTTTTATAATATTATTATATAATTTATAATATTAATGGATATGGATGATTTAATTAATTTATCTAAAAAATCACAAATAAATGTATTAAAAAAAAATAATAATAAATGGGTTTTGAGGGATAAAAGAAAAATTATAAACGACTGTAATAAAATGAAAAAAAAAATAATAAGAAATTTTTCAACAAATTTAAAAAATTTATCATTAAAGGATAATATTAAAAGTACTGATTTGGCAGATATAAATAATAAAAATATATATGATATTGATAATATAGATACAATTATTAATCTAATTAATAATAATTCTGATTATAATCCTGATTATATAGAATTTTATTCTAATTAAAATTTATTTAAATATTCATTTAAATATTCAAAATCTCTAGCACCGTTATATTCAGTAACTGTATCGTTTTTTTTAATAAGTAAAGTAGGATATCCTCGTATATTTAATTTAGATACCACTTTGGAATCTTTTTCACTATCATATGTAATAAAATTAAATTTTTTATTTAAACTAGTATTATTTTTTAAAGTGTTCCAAACTGGAATAAAATTTTTACAATGTCCACACCATTCAGCTTTAAATAACATTAAATCTGTTTTTATATTTCCTCCAGTTTGATTTAACATATTTTTTTGCAAAGATAAATATTTATTTTTATATTTTAAATATTTATTATAATAATTACTTTCCATTAATTAAGATTAGATTTTTTTATAATTAATATCTTGTATCCAACATTTAATTTTATTTAATATATAATTTGGAGTTCTATCATTATCACTATGTGGTATTAATAAAGAATGAACATTATTTTGAAATTTTACTAATTCTTTATCAGATGATAAACATTTATTAAAAAATTTTTCAGTCGCTTTAAAATTAGTTACACTATCATTTTCCGAATGGAAAATTAACAATGGTATATTTAATCTTGATCTATTTGTTTTTAACCAATTAATAAATAAATAACATTCTCTTATACTACATAAAGTTAATCTATCAGTAAAATTATATTGATTATCAATTTTACTTTTTTCATATTCTTTACTAATAGTTAATAATTCTTTTTTTATATTTATTTTGTTCAAATCTAGATTAGGATAAACATACGATAACCATTTTAATAAAGTAACACTACAATTATTAATAACTGTAGAAAAACCACATAATGGTGATAATAAAATTAATCCTGATATATTATTATATATATAGGAATATTTTATTGCTACTGAACCACCAAATGATTCTGCTAATAAATATATTGGTATATGATTTTTTTTCCTATCATTAATATCATGATATAATTTTATATATTTTACTAATGAATCGACATCAGCAAGTAAATCGTCAATACACTTAACACTCGCTTTTTTCCCTTCACTTTTACCGTGTCCACTAAATTCTAATCCGTAAGATAATATTGAGTTTTCTTTTAATATTTCGATTCTATTTTTAAAACAATCAGGTGATTCATAATTTGATTGAAATGAAGAATGTAATCCATGAAGGTGTATAACAATATATTTAGGATTATCTAGTTTATGTGTTAACACGTTTAATTTAACATTATTATTTTTTAATATATTAAATTCTATTATATTCATTAAAAAGAAATATAAAAATATATTAAAAAAAAAGCGTATAATAAAATTAAACTATAATTTTTTATTTAACCAATTTACTATTTTTAACATTAATGTCTGAGGCATACAATCAATTTTACTATTTGGAACTAACAAACAATGTTCACTATTATCTACTAATAAAATTTCTTTATCTGGTGAAGAACATTTTTCATAAAAATTTTTTGACTTTTCAACACAAGTTATATCATCTAATTTTGAATGTATTATTAATAACGATTTATTAAAATTCATTTTATTATCATCTATCCATTTACATAATAAATGACATTCCTTTAAAATTCCTAATGTTAATTTATTTTTGATGGTATATTCTGATTCTATATATTTAATATTATAATCTTTATATTTATATTTTTTATATTTAGTTTTATTTATTAATTTTACATTAGGAAAACGAGTTGCTATTTTTAATAAAAAATTAATCAAGTAATCTTTAGGTTTTATTTTATTCGCAACACCTAACATTGGTGCTAATAATATTATACCACTTATTTGTTCAAATAATATTGCTATTTTTACAGACATTCCGCCACCCATTGATTCCCCTAATAAGTAAGTAGGTATATTAGGATGTAAATGTTTAATATACTCTAATAATCTTTCAAAATCAGACATTAATTCATCAAAATTTTTAAAATATCCTACTTTACCTGAACTTTTACCGTGTCCTCTAAATTCTAATGCGTATGATTTTATATTAGCTTTTTTTAATATTTCGGTTCTATTAGTAAAATCATCAGCACAATCATAAATATGTTGAAAATGACCGTGAAGACCGTGTAAGTGTATAAGAATAATTTTTGGGTTATCTAAATTATCTGTTAAAATATTTAGTCTATTATTATCATTTAATATTGAAAAATTATTCATCTATATTAGGATATATTTTAAAATGTAAAATATAAGCGTTATTTTTTAAAGTATTTAGATTATCTTTATTTAATATAGTCACAGAAGAATCATTAAACAAGTACCATTTGTTCTGTTTTTTACCAAAATATATATAATGACCACCAGATAAATCTCCATTGTGAATAACCCCTCCTTCTAATCTGTAATTATGTCTCCAAATTAATGGTATATTTACTTGATTATTATTTTTTCTTAAATTATTAGTACCTCTATTTAACGAAATAAATAAATGTTTCGGCCATTGTAATACTTCTGTTTTTTTTCGAGCAATTGTATATTTTTTACAATTATCACAAGAGTACTTATTATCATCTGTTAGTTTTTCACTCTCTTTAAATTTTCTATAACTATCCGTTAGATCTGATGTTACCTGTAAATCTAAAAAGTAATTATCTGCTTTTTTTTTACTTTCTTTTAAACATTTTACTAATTTACATTTTACAGACGTGACCGTTTCAATATTAAAAATATTTTTTAAAGAATCATTTATATTTTTATTCTTTAATTCACTATCTATTATATCAAATAGAAATGTTATAAATTCTGAACTATCTTCTTGATCATTTCTATTAAAATTATCCTTTCTATCACCTAGAATATTTTTAATTTCGCCCGGATTTAATACAGATTTATTGCTATTTTTATATAAATTAAAAAATAAATGTAATTTATTTAATATATGTGACACATTTTGATATTTATCGAAAAATAAATATAATTCGTCAATATTTAGTAATAATTGGAGACCTGAATTCATATAACAAGTATTACCAAGATTTGTTAATCCCTTCATATATATATAATTATAATAAAATTAATTATTTATAACTAAATTTTAAAAATTGAATTTGTATATATTTAAAAAAAATAATATTATATATTAATGCTATTCAAACTCCTAATATTGATGTCATTTACTTGTATTTCTTCAGCGTTTATTTTTCATAACGTTCCTCGCGGAGAAGTAGGAATTTATTATAGATTTGGACGTCTTATCCCAGTAGTAACTACAAGTGGACTCCATCTTAAATCTCCACCTCCTTATACTTGGGGGAGTACAGTCCAAATTACGCCACAAACTGATTATATTAATGATGTTCAATGTGGAGCAAGTGATGGTACCCAAATGATTTTTGATGAAATTGCAGTTGGTAATCATCTAAAAGCTGATTATGTCATTAAAACGGTTAGTAAATTTGGTGAAAATTATGATGATTATCTAGTAAAAAATAAGGTTCGTTCACAAATTTATGTTATTTGTTCCAAGATGAGTTCTGATGAAATTTATAATACTAAATTTGATACGATTGATGATGAACTATTTACATTTCTACAGAAAGACAATCAAAAAGATTCTGAATCAGGAGTTGTAATTGATTTTGTTCGTATGAGCAAACCCCGTATTCCTCAAAATCTACAAAATAAATATAACGAGATTGCTCAGGAAAAACTAGAACTTCAAATTGCGAAAGCATCAGCTACTAAACTTGAACAAGTTCATAAAAACGAGAAAGAAAAAGCAGTTGCTTTTGCAGAGAAACAACGTGCTGTATCTTCCAAAGAAGATGAACGACTTTTTGAAATGAAAAATCAAGAAAAAGTACGAGAAATGATTTCACGTGAAATTCGTTTTCAAAATAAATTAAGAGAAGCAGAGGGAGTATATGAAACTATTAAAAAGGAAGCAGAAGGTAATAAACTTTTACTTACTCTTGAATATCTTGAAATGAAAAAGTATGAGGCTTACTATAATAATGCTAAACATTATGGTCAAATCAATCCTACTCTTTTTCTTAGAAGTGAAGAAACAAGTGAAAAAAAACAAGATAAGAGTTCATATGCTGATGAACAATTATATATGTCAAAATATGATAAATTAAATCAATAAAAATTGATTTAAAAATAGTTATTTTATATTATTATAATTATAATGGATAAATCAAATATTATACTCAAATTAATTAACTATCAATTCAATGACGCGTATAATTATATTTATGAAGATCAATATAAACCTATAAATTTAAAAATGATATATTTAGATTTTATGAATAAAGGTATGAATATTAATAATATAAAGAAAGTTAATTTTATTCATTTAGCAAAAAGACTCGATGATTTAGATTTAGATTTACGATGTAAAAATGGTAAAAATAGTATTATTCATATTTTCTCAAATGACGAAGAAATAAAAGAAGAATTATTAAATAAGATATTTACAATTATTCCTGAAAGTGAACATAATTTAAAACAAACAATTAAATTATCAACAAAATTAAGTAATTTACCAATAGAAGATGATGATGAAATAATGGATAAACCATCTAATGATGAAATACATACTATTAATCTTGAGATTATTAAAAACTTTCAAGATAAAGATTTTGTTAATCTATTAAAAATTTGTATTGAAAAACCACACTTGTTGAAATTAGTTAAATCTTATATATCTCACGGTGATATAGTTTCACAACCAGACTTTTCGTGTGATTATAATAATGATGATAATCAATTTAATTACACTGAATCGTTTGAATTTTTAAAATTACTAATTAATGATATGAATATAGATATTAGTATGGATGAAACAAATAAAATTTTAAAACATTTTAACGGACATCTAAATTTATCAATGAGATATATTTTTAATAAATATAATATTATTCTGAATTATAGTACTAATATTGATACTAATGTAATTTAAAGAAATATAAAAATTGAATATATATATAATAATTTATTTAAATTAATATATAATGGCTTTTAGCTTAGTTAAAAAGAACAAATTTACCAAAGGGAAAAATACTAAAGACGGTAATAAATATAAAAATCCTAGAGGATTTTGGGAATGGACAACATATCGTAAACCAACAGATGGATGTGTTAGTCAGATTAAACATACTAGTACAGTAGATCCGCATAAAATGGATATGATGATTAATCCCCAACTATCTGTTATTGAAAAAATCAAACAGAGAAAAAAAGACGGTGACAAATTAAATAAAGCAGATACCATTAGATTAGAAAACTATATTGAAAAGAATAATAATAATATTATTAAGGATTTAGAAAATATAGAAAAATATGGTTTGAATAGTGATGTTAAAACAGATATTGGTAGAATACATAAATTATTTATGATAGCAGAAAGAAAAATAGATGACGAAAATATGATATATTATATATATCAAAAAATTAATGAATTTGAATTATCTGAAGATGTATTATCAAAATATTCTGAATTATTAAATAAAATGAAAAGTATTATTTCAAATCTAGACACAACTGAATTACAGTTTAATAAATTTAGTAGCAATATGCCACCATTAAATACAACTGGATTTGTTGCTTTGGATGAATGGCAAAAAGATGTAATTAGAAATATTAATTCAAATACTACTACTATTATTCAAGCACCAACTTCGGCGGGTAAATCTATTTTAACAGGTTATCTATATACAAAAAATATTAATGCAATTGTTGTTGTCCCTACTCCTCCATTATGTTTACAAATGGCTGCAATGATTACAAAAACAACAGGACGTGATACACCAATTTTAACACAAACTTTTCAATCATTGATTACAAGAGAAGATATGATCGAAAAAATTAATAATGCCGGTATTTTAGTTGGTACTCCTCAAGATGTAATTAATTATTTACCAATGTTAAATATAAATCCAGATTGGATTGTTGTTGATGAAATACATATGATTGGTAAACAATCTTGTTGTGAAATGGAAACTATTTGTAGATTATATTATGATAAACCTATTTTAGCATTATCAGCAACTATAGGAAATGTTGAAGAATTACAAGAATGGTTTCTTAAAACAGGTCAAAAGAAAGTAGATATTATAAAATGTAATAAAAGATTTTTTAACTTGCAGAAATTTTATTATAATGAAGATGATACATCGCTACATAGAATTCATCCTTTATCAATGGTATCTTTTAATGAATTTAAAGATGAAAGTATTAAAAAAAGAAATCTAAATGCAACTCCACCAGATATTTACGACCTATCAATTAAATTAGAAGAAAAATTTGACTTGGGAGAATTGTGTATTAATAAATATTTTACATTAGACCAACGTATTACCTTGGATGAAGCTAATGTATACTTTTCAAAATTAATTGATTTTATGGTTGATGTTGGTAAAACAAAACAAAGTAAAATTATTAAATATATTTTAAATCAATATAAACCAGAAAATATCAATAATGGTGAAATAGATAATGTTAAATTTGCTTTTACATTAAAAGAACAAAATAAAACACCTGCTATTATATTTGATATTGATTCATATAGTTGTTTAGATAAAGTTAAAACATTTAGTAAAACTATCAAAGATTTGGAAAGTAAAAAATACCCTAATAGATTTAAAGAGTTACAAAAGTTGGTAAAAAGACAAAAAGTGATCGATAAAAAGAAAGAACAACTTAAAATAGAAAATAAAGGTGAAAAACAAATGCATAAAATTATGATGGATGAAAAATATGATGGTTTATTTTCAGAAGATATAAATGTATCATTAAATGAACCACATAAAGATTTTATCTTAAATAAGAACCAATATTTTTCACAATATCAAATTGAAGATTATGTACGTAAATTAAAGAAATATTTCCCTAACGATGGTTCTGAATATAATTATATGATTGATTTGTTGTATCGTGGTATTGGGGTATATGTTAAAGGTCTCCCACAAACATATCTTAGATTAGTACAAACACTAGCATGTGAAGGTAATTTAGCAATCGTTTTTAGTGATATATCTTTAGTTTTTGGTGTGTCTATGCCATTTAGAACTTCTGTTATTACTAATGACCCAAATATTGATACAATGCTTTATCATCAAATGGCGGGTAGAGCTGGACGACGTGGATTAGATAAAGAAGGTAATGTTATTTTTATCGAACAATCTTGGAATAGGATTAAAGAATTATCTGTAAGTTTCATTCCAAATATAAAAGGATTTGATACAATGAATTATGGTTCTATTTTTTCACAAAAACTTTCTAAAGATGATAGATGGAATAAATTATATAGTAACTTTTTAATGGAAGAAAATAATGACGAAAGTAGAGATTTTTATGAGATTATTAATTATAATATTCAAGAAAATAATGCGTGGGATTTTGTTAATTCTAATGATAATAATTTTAATTTTATGTTATGGAAATTTAGACACACTGAAAACTGTTTTAGGATACCAATATTTATTCAATATATAAAAAAATTATATAAAAATTGTTCACCAGAATGTGAAGCACATCAAATTGAAATTGCTCATTTACTACTTATGTTTATTGATCCAGTAGAAGTTAATGATGATTATGAACACAAATTACCGGTATTCAATAAAATAACTGATATAGATATTTATGAATTATTACATTCTATTGAGTTGGAATTACCAAAAAATGTTGACGGAAGATTATACTATTCTATTCAATCTAATTGTCTTTTTAAGACAGATAATAAAATAGAAAAAAATATTCTTAGAGAAAAATTAATGGATTTTATAGAATCTGTGCGAATTATTCAACATTACTTTTATCAATCTAAGGAAATTATTATTACTAGATTGTTAGGTAAATTATTAACTCGATTATTTTGGATTTACTTGAATAGTTCTCCATTTATAATGTAAACTTTTTTTATAATATAATATAATATGACAAATAATATTTCTATTTCAGGAACAATAGGATATGTATTATTTAAATATAATAATATTTATGTTTTAGTATTTTCGGATGTTCATGATGGTGTATCATATTGTAAAGAAGGATCTATACAAATGGCAGATTATTTTAAATCTAGATTAGGAAAAAATAATGTATTATTAGAAGAATCTACTCAAAAAGAAGTCAAACTAAAAGATTTATGGCCTAATTCTAAACATACACAAGAATTAAAAAAATTAGCATATTCTAATAATAATATTATGTCATTTGATATTAGACCATTGTTAGTTCCATTTTCTTGGGAATTATTAGATATAGACCCTAATTTAGGAAAAGTTACTTTATCTGATTATTTAAGTTTAATTGATACTTTTTTTAACGGTACTTCTCTTTTATTTACGAAATATATTAAAAATAAATTAAATAAAATAAGTTGTAATAATAAAAAATTAGAAAAAAAAAATCATTTACAATTAGAAGAAATTAAAAGACAATACAATTTATTTAAACACAATAATTCTAAATTAATGACATTATCTCTTAATAATATTAAAAAAAATAATGAAAATATATTAGAAAAAATTAATGATATTATTAGTTACATAATGGAATGGTATATTATACTTTTAATATTAAATAGTGAAAAGAATATTATTGTTCATACTGGATTAGCTCATTCATCAAAATTAATTAGAATCTTGTATTGGTATAAATTTCATCCAATTGAATCTGACGGTTTAAATTTTTTGGACCAGATTTCTAATATAGAACAAGTAGATACTATTCAAGCATGTATTCAATTACCTAGTCGTATTGATAATTTTTTTAAAACGAAACAATATGGTTTTTTTTCTAATGGTAAATAAATGATTTACTTTATACTAGGATTTTTTTCTGGTGCCTACGCTGCTCAAAATTATAACTTACCTAATGTTGAAAAATTAATAAAAAATTGTATTCAAAATTTAGAAAGTTATAATAAATCTGATAAATCTAAAAAATAAATCTATCTTTATAAGTTAAACCGTGTAAAAAAAATAATATAAAAAAAACATTTAATATTGATATATGTTTATTTTTATATTTTATTTGATATGGAATTGTTATAAATAAAATAACTAGAGATATTAACCAATGATGAATGTGTTTATTCATAATAAATAAAGAACCATTTTTTATTATATTTTTAAAATTAAAAGACAATTTATGTTGTTCATTTTCATTATTATTAAAAATAAGTTTTACAAATATAAAACCTAAAATTAAACCTATTATATTCCATCTATTCATTTAATTTATACTATATTTTTTATACATACTTGTAACATACACATTGTCTATATTTAGTACATAGACCATCAACTTCATTATCATACCCATAATTATAATGTAATGTTTCTCCCATATAAATATACATTGGGTAAACAAACCATCCATTAAAAATAGTTTTCCAAATTAATTGTGATTGAGGTATAAATGATAGGAATGCTGGTACACTATGATCACCCTGTGGGTTTGAATGAATCCATGATGATTTTACCATCTTAAAATCTTTACCATATTTCTTGACCATATTTAAATGAACCCAAATTATTTCATGTTCTTTTATTGTTTCATAATGGTTACTCTTACACGTACCATTTGTAACCATTACTAGTTCTTTTTTATTCATAAACTTACAAGTTTTTGAATGATTAAAAAGAAGTGAAGATGTAATTACCGTCATAACTAGAATATTATATAGCATTAATATAATAATATTTTAAAAGATTATTATATCAATTCAATTTTTCTATTATTTTTTCTATGTTATTATAAATGCCACAAAAAGTTTTTACTGAAAAAGAATATTCTTCTGGAGATGGAATGATGACATCTATATGGGGACCTCCACTATGGCACTCGCTTCATACTATTAGTTTTAATTATCCAGTAAAACCGACAAAAGATGAAAAAGATAATTATTATATGTATTTTAAATCTTTACAAGGCGTATTACCTTGTAGATATTGTAGAGATAATTTAAAAAAAAACTGGAAATCATTACCTCTTAGGAAAGGCGTGTTTAAAAATAGAGAAACATTATCTAAATATGTTTATGATTTACATGAATTAGTTAATAAAATGTTAAATAAAAAATCAAATTTATCATATCAACAAATTAAAGATAGATATGAAAATTTTAGATCTAGATGTCTAGATAAAAAGAAAAAGAATAGCAAAAAAGAATTAGGTTGTACTTCTTCATTATATGGAGTAAAGGGAAAATGTGTTTTGAACATTGTTCCTACAAATAATAAAAGTTCTATTAAAATAGATCCAAAGTGTATACTTAAAAATTCTATAAAATAAATTTTCCTTAAAGGAACAGTAAGCGTATATATAGTATATTATAGATATTTTATTTATTAAAAACAAATATAATTTGGCATATATTTTTTACATATCTTATAAATATGAAAAATATATACTGAATATAATATATTATTAATACTATATTAATAATACAATATATTTTTTTTTTAAACCAATATAATACATATTCCCTAAACTTTTACAAAGGAATTAAGTTAATTTTTATATGCTGTTATAAGAGTAATATTGTATCTCTAACTGCTTTTCATAATTATCAAGTCTTAAATAAGATCACCACCTTTTTATTAAATATATTGTTTTATATTTTAAATTTATGTATAATCTTCAAGTTGTTTATTAATAGTATCAATTTCTTCTTGGGATAATTTTTGTTTATCCAAATTATTATTATCACTTTCCGACTCGTCAATATTATCAATATTTTCTAAAATAAATGAATCATTATCAGAATCTATATTTTCGTGAACTTCATTGGTTTGATCGGCATGTGATGCCGTAGCGACTTGTGATGCCATAGCGGCTTGCGATGCCATAGCGGCTTGCGATGCCATAGCGGCTTGCGATGCCATAGCGGCTTGCGATGCCCTTAAATTCGCATCGTGTGATTGTTTTTCTCTTTTTAATTGTTCTATTTGTTCTTTCAAATCTTTGTGTATTTGTGATTGTTGTTCTTCTATTTTTTTCCTTGCATTTTCTGCCGCTTGTTCAATAACATTATCTGGTATTACATTTATTTGTTGTGGAGTCATTGTATCTTCAATTTTTTTATTTTCTTTTGATTTAAATAAATTAAGTGAAATATTATTATTTTTAATATAATATCTAATAATCATAACTACAACTAATAATAATGTTAACCCTAGAACAGTCCATACAACTTTTGACTGATGGACAAAAGAATATAACTTTTTAATAAAAGTATTATCACCAACATTATCAACACCATTATCACCATTATCACCATTATCAACATTATCACCATTATCACCATTATCAACACCATTATCACCATTATCACCATTATCAACACCATTATCACCATTATCAACACCATTATCACCATTATCAACACCATTATCACCATTATCAACACCAGTAGCATTCATATTTTTGATTTTACTATTTTTTTGATTTATAACTTTTTTTATAGATGAAAATTTAACCGTTGGTTTAACTTTACTTGAAATTCTCGAAGAACTACTTTTTTTAAGTGAATTTTTCACAGAGTTTATCGTTTTATCTAAATTATTCGAAGTGTTTTTTAATATTTTTTTTGATATTTGTGGTAATTTAGGAGATGTTATTTTAGCAGCTTTTGTACTTTCGAGTATATTTGAGGAAAGTCTTTCACTAGTTTCGCTTAAAGAAAAAGAATCTTGTTTTGTCATTTAATAATTATAATATTTAATTAATTTTTTTTAAACTAATATAAAAAATAAATAATATATTAAATTAATGAATAATAGATCTTGCATACAATCAAATATAAATTGGAATACAATGATTTCACCATCTAAAATTAGAAATTATTTACTAAAAGATCCTCTTCTTGATTGGTTACAAGAATATAATATAATATCAATAAATTCAATTCCAAACAAAACAAATAATAAAAAGTCATATCCAAATACAAATTTAAAAGTATACGGGGTTGATAATTTTACTGAATTTATTATGAAACACGGGAATATTTTTGAAGCGAAAGTATATCAATTTTTACAAAGAAAATTTCAAACTATACAGATAGGTGAAGCGTACCAAGCTAGATCTATAGATAAATTTAATGAAACAATAAATTGTATGAAAAAAGGCATAGAAATTATATATCAAGGTGTTTTACACGATTATGAAAATAAGATATATGGTTGTCCTGATTTACTAGTAAGATCTGATAGAATAAATGATATTTTTCAATCACAAATTTTACCAGAAAATATTTGTTTACAAAAATCTCCGAAATTAAACACACCGTATCATTATATTGTTATTGATATTAAACATTCTACTTTATATTTAACTAGTGATGGAATACATTTAAGAAATTGTAATAGTATTCCTTGTTATAAAGGTCAAATATTATTATATACAAAAGCGTTAGGAACAATACAAGGATATCAGAGTCAATATGGGTTTGTATTAGGTAAGAAATGGATTTGTACAAAAGATAATAGAACAACTAGTTCTAATGACTTTATGAATAAATTAGGAGTCATTGATTTTAATAATTTTGATTCTGAATATAATAAAAAAGTGGATGATGCAATGAAATGGATTATTAAAATGAGAACCGAAGGTCATAAATGGTCATTACATCCATTACCTTCCATACCTGAATTATATCCAAATATGAAAAACGAAAAAGACTGTAATTGGAAAAGTATCAAAAATGAATTAAATAGTAGTATTAATGAAATTACTAGTATATGGATGTGTGGTGTCGAAAGAAGAAAGAAAGCACATATGAAAAAAGTATATTCTTGGAAAAATAAAAAATGTAATTCTGATATTTTAGGTTTTAAAAAAGGAAAAATATATAATACAGTGAATAATATATTAAAAATTAATAGGCAAAAACGAGATTTAATTAGAGTAAATTCATTAACAACTAATAATGAATGGAGATATTTTGGAGATGATACAATGGAATTTTATATTGATTTTGAAACAATTAATTCTAATATGGGACAATGTACATTATCTAATGATAATAACTCCAATGATATAATTTTTATGATTGGTTTAGGATATTCTATTAATAATAATTGGAAGTATAAATGTTTTACCATAAAAAAAAATAATAAAGACGAAGAATTATTAATGATACAAAATTTGTGGAACAATGTTAATATATTACTAGTTGAAGAAAATAAATCTGACCCTATATTTATTCATTGGAGTGGCGCAGAGAAAATACAATATCATAAATTACAATTACGACATTTAGAACATAATTTACCAAATATGAATTTTTTTGATTTATATAATGTATTCCTTAAAAATAATATTGTGGTAAAAGACGCGCTTAATTTTTCTTTAAAATCAATTGCTAAAGCTATGTATAATAATAAATTAATTAGTAGTTCTTGGAATACTGAAAGTGTATGTTCCAATGGATTAAATGCGATGCTTTTAGCATTCAAATTATATAAACACACTGATATTGTAACACAAAATGAACCAACAATGAAAGATATTATTTATTATAATACGATTGATTGTAAAGTATTATGGGAAATATTGTTATTCTTGAGGAATAATTATTAATAACAAAATATTATTATTGTAGAAAAAATGAACCTTGTCAAATAGGATATCACGTACATAAACCTAATATATTTCCTTCTTTGATTCAATCTATTAAAGATTTACTATAATAATATATTAATAAAGTATACATAAAGATATTTTATTAATTAATAGTATTAACATAAAATGGGATGTGAAAAATTAATTACATTTTTTAGTAAAAATTTAGGAGATAATGTAATAAAAAAATATTATTTAAATGATAATAATAAAGGATTTTTTTTAGCAAAACATATTATTTTTGATATTAACTTTATAATTTATATATGTATAAATATAATCGAAAATGATATGAATGAAATTTTAAAAATATTATGTGGATTAAATTATAATCCTAAACACATTATAAAAAAAAAAATTAAAGAAACCTTAAATAAACAATATCTTAAAAATACAAACATTTATAATTTATTAAATAATTTTACAAAATATGAAAATTTATATGATAATTTTTTAAATTTATTAAATAATGATGAAATGATTATTATTTTATACAATTGTATTTTTAATTATTTAATAAATGTTATTAATAAAACACACATTATAGATGTAATAAAAACAATAAATATTTTTTTTGATGGAATTCCTACATACGCCAAAATAATAGAACAAAGAAAAAGACGAACCAAAAATTATTTAGAATCGGTAGAAAAAAAAAAACTGTATAAAGTTTATTTTGATAATATAGAAGATAATATAATTTGTGATAATGAATATTATTATGAATATCTATTATGGGTTAAAAACAATTATTCATTTAATAAATCATTAGGACCGAACTCTAAAATAATTATTAATTTAAGTAATTTTTTAAAAAATAAATTAAAAAAACATTATTCAAATAAATATATATATATAAATAATAGTCAAATAAATGGAGAAGCAGACATTAAAATTTTTAAATATTTAGGTAAAAAGAAAAAGTATACTGATATTTATATTCATACTTGTGATACAGATTTTATTAATTTAATTATATTATTTCAAATACAAAATGATTCTAAAAATATATTTTTATTAAAATATAGTTTATCACAATTAAATTTATTTGATGTTATATCAGCTAAAGATATAATTAAAGAAATTAAAAAAAAATACAAGTATATTAATAATATATCGGAAAATATTAATATTAGTATCATTTATGATTTCTTATTTATAATATTATTATTTGGGAATGACGTTTTACCTAAAAGTTTATATTTAAGTACAGAAATAAATTTTAAAATCCTTTTTGAATCTCATTATGAATTACAAAAGAAGAATTTATTTATTATTAATATTAATAACAGTTGTATAATTGATTTTAATAATCTTAAACTATTTTTACAAATTATAAAAAAAAAAAATACATTTACAATTATTTTATTAAATAAAAATTTTAAATTACCTTATAATTTTATTTTATTATGTACTAATAAATTAAATTATTCAATTGATGATATTATTAATCAACTATTAATACCATATTTATCATATCAAGGAAGTATAAATTTAAATTTAGAATCTAATGACATTAGATATGTATTTTATAATAAATATAAAATTAAATTAAATCCTCTAGACAAATTAAATAAAAATATAAAAGAAGATCTATTAAATTATTTATCTTATATGTTTGATTATTTAGATATACAAAATTATGGATTAAGTAAATTAGAAAAAAATTTAATTATAGATGATAATTCTTATCAATTATTATATAATAATTTAAAAATAAATATTTATAATAATAAAACACAATTTTCTGATATATATTTAGACAATCAATATATTAACTTGACAACTGTTAATAAGTTTTATAATAATATATACAAAAAAATAGATAATTCATTAATTAATAAATATTTTAATATATTAATTTTACAATCTTATATTTTATTTGATAATTTTGAACACTATAGTTTTGATTCTTTACATAATTATCCTTATATTATAGCACCATCAATAAAACAATTGATTAACTATATGGATATGAATGATATGAATGAATTACAAGAAAATATATTTACTGAATTAAATAAAAAAAAAGGTGCACCGTTTTATTTTAATGAAATGAGTCATAACCTATTAATAACACCGTATTTACAAAAAACAAATTATATTGATAAAGCGACTGATTATAAATATATACATAATCTATTAAATATATTATCATATTGTATTGATGGTATTTGGTTAGATATTGATAATATTGATGATTTTAAACTAAAAGATATAGATCCAATAGAATATTTAGATTATTATTATAAATTTGTTGATTTTTTCGCTTCAGAATATTGTAATTTATTTTATTATGATTGTAATAAAATTATTAAAATCTAATATAAATTATATGTATGCCTATAAAGAAAATTTTTTCTCCGACGGAACCCAAATCAGTTTTGAATACTTGTCACCTCTAGAAAAAAAGATAGTACGTGAATTATGTAAATAGGGGGTTGAAAAAGATATTCTAAAAAAATGTTCTCCATTTTCAATACTTTCAATTATAATTATAGTATGTTTAATTATTATATCTAGTGGTTTGTTAATCTATTTTACAATATTATAATAAATATTAAATATTAAAAAATTTCTAATATTTATTAATGAAAATACCTAAAACTGAAACAAGAAAATTTTATTCAAACGAATTAGATAATAAAATAAAGTATACAATTATTCAAGACACTAATATTCAAAATGCTGTTGTATGTGTTTGTATTAAAGCAGGATCAATAGATAATCCTAATAATTATCAAGGTTTAGCACATTTTTTAGAACATATGTTGTTTTTAGGAAGTAAAAAATATCCAAAAGAAAATTATTTTGATGAAACATTACGATGTCACGGTGGTAGTTCTAATGCTTATACAGCTCTATACGAAACAGTTTATTATTTTTCGGTTAATAATAATTATTTTGAAAAAATATTAGAAATTTTTTCTAGGTTTTTTATAGATCCACTTTTTAATTCTAGTTCTGTTTCTCGTGAAATAAATGCGATAAATTCAGAACATATGAAAAACATAAATAATGATATGTGGAGATTAAATCATTTTATAAAAACATTAGCAAAAAAAAATACTATTATAAATAAATTTTCAACAGGTAGTTTAGAAACATTAAATAAGAAAAATATTAGAAACGAAATGATTAATTTTTATAATAATTATTATTGTTCAAATAATATGACTGTTGCTATAATATCACCTAATTCAATTAACAAAACTAATAAAATATTTACTAATATTTTTAATAATATTCCAAATAAAATTATAAAAAAAAATAATATTATTAAACAAGATGACTTTTATAATAATCAAAATATGGAATATCAAATTATTCCAATGTTTGATACAACAGAAATAAATTATATTTGGGAAATTGATTTACCATTTAAATATTTAAAAAATAGTATTTTTGATATAATTGCCTATACTATTATAGGAGATGAAGAAGAGAATTTAGAAAGATTTTTATTCAAAAAAGGTTTAATTAAAAGTTTATCGGCAACTACTTTAGAAGAGGGTTTATTTTTATTAATGATTAATGTAAATAAAAGTTATAACACAGATATTAAAATTACCTTTAATGAAATTAATTCTTATGTTAAATATTATTTTGATAATTTAGATAAATTAAACTGGAAAAAATTGTATGATTATTATGATAAAAAAAGTAAACTATTATTTAATTATACAAAAATTAGCGATGAGAATGATTTAGTTGATGTTATATGTAATAATATGCAATACTATGATAAAAATCATTATTATTGTGGGGCATCCTTAATTATAGATAAAAATTATAGTTTCTTAGAAAAAAATTTAAAATTATTAAAATTTGATAAATGTTTTAAGATTTATTCTTGTAGTGATAATTTAAGTAATCATAAATTTAAAATTGAAAATTATTATAAATTTAAATATAAAAATTTAAAATCTTCTCAACAATTATCATCATCTTTTAAATTTAATATACCTACTAAAAATGATTTTATAAACATAAAACCTAAAAATATAAAAGATTTGGATAAATTTGAAAAACCTAAAAATATATCAACTAATATTTATTACGGTGGTAGTTCTAAATTCAATACTCCTAGTGTTATATCTACAATTGTTCTAAGAAATAAAACATTTTTTGATACAATAGAAAATTATTTTTCAACGACAATAGGAGTAAGATTTATAAATTACAAGTTATCAAAACAGTTTTTTAAAGAATTTGAATTAGGATACAATATTAATTTAATAACAAATATATTATATACAGATATAAATATTAATATTACAGGATTTAATGATAAATATGTACTATTTTTTAATAATATTTTAAAATATTTTAAAGAATTAAGTAAACAATTACAAAGTAATAATGATAATGATTATATTTTAGATTTAGAAATTAATAATATTATTGAAAATTTTAAAAATGTATCTAAATTAAGTCCTTGGGATTATAGTGATATATTAGTTAACCAAAAAATAATTCCAAATGATTACGATTATGAAAAGAAACTAGTATTTTTAACTAAATTTGATAAGATAAAATTATTAAAACTTATTAAACAAAGAGTAATAGACATTTTTAATTTTGAAAATATTCCTAAAATAGTTTTATTTTATGGGAATATTAAAAAAGATACACTGCCTAAAATAGTAAATAAGAATATTAAATTACCTAAATTAAATAATTCTAAAAAAATTCAAAATATTAGTGTAAAACATCCAAATAAAAATGAAAATAATAATTTATTAATGGTAACTTTTTATTCAGGTAAATATAATATTAGAAATAATACATTATTACTAATTATAACTATATTAATGGATCAACCTTGTTATGATTACTTGAGAACAAAACAACAATTAGGTTATTTAGTTAAAAGTGGAATTAAACTTTCATATCCAAATTATTATTTATATATTAAACTTCAGTCAATAAAAGATATAAATATTTTAGAAAAAAATGTAAATGTGTTTTTAAACACTTTTAAAAACACAATTTTAAAAGATTTATCAAACAATTTTAAAACGACTGTAAAAGAATTATTAGAAATAGAAGAAACAAAAATATCCGAATTACATAGTTTATATTTAAATAAAATAAAATTAAATACTATGAATATTGATAGAAAAAAATTAATGATTAAAGAATTAAAATTAATTACTACAAATGATGTTATTAAATATTTTAATAAAATTATTAAAAATAAAAAAAATATTAAAATTTATATCTAATATAAATCTAGTTAATATATGAAAAATATACCATATATAACTCTTCTAATATTGTTTTTCCAAGTAATTTAAAAAGACCTATATACAGATTATTCACAAGCCGTGTACAAAGGAAATTATAATTCTTTTGTTGAATCTCATATTGTTAGATTTAATGGTGTTTCAGAAGATAATATTATATTACAAAAGTATACTAAAGATGATTTTTATCAAATACACATTCAAATAATATTATTTTATTTTAACTTAAATGACGATTGGTCTACAAATAAAAAAATATATAATGAACATTATAAAAATGTTTTTATATATACTATATGGTTCCTATGTTGAGTATATTTAAAATCACAAAAAGGTGGTAATGTTCCTCTTTTAACAAATATAAGATTACATAATTTATGTTATAGACAATTTAAACAAGAACAAAGAAAAATATGGAATATGATAATTCACAAGCAACTGTTCGAGGTACTGATACACTTTTACATAATTATTTTAACTCATCAGGAGGAACACCAATTACAAATAGTGAAGGAAGAGAAATATAACCTATTGAATTTGTTGATATATTAGAAAATAGTTTTAGATATTGGCATCAAAAAGGACATGCGAAAAAAGCAAAAACTATACATTTACATTATAAATTTAATGTTTTCTTTAATATATATATGAACAATTATTATTATAAAAAATATTTAAAATATAAAACTAAATATATAAATATGTCAGTATTTGCTTATGACTTTGACGGTGTTATACATAAATTAATGTCTAAAACACAACCAATTGATGCGGATCATAGAGGTCCAGATAATGAATTATTAAGGATAAATAAAGATGATTTTAGTTTCTTAAAAATTCATTTATTTAAAAAAACAATAGAAGATATAAAAAGAGCACAAAGAAGAAGAATTAAAGTAAAAATTATATCAGCAAACTATAATGAATATAAAAAAGCTATATTTGATTTATTAAATAGTATTGATGGAATTAAAATTAATATAGATGATATACATATGAGAGTAAGTCCTAAAGATATGAAATTAAGAGAATTAAAAGTCTCTAAATTTTTAGATGATAGTTGTTATAATATCAGAACTTTACATAAAGCAAAAAAAATTGGTAGATTACCACAATTAAAACATTTAATTTGGACAATTCCTGAATATGAAGAATTTTATGATATAGATTTAAACGAAGAATTATTGCTAGGTAAAGATAAAAACTGGTTTGATAAAGCAAGAGAAGGTTCATTAAAAGGGGTACAATTAATAAAAAATTGAATAAAAAAACATTATGAAATATAGTTAATGAAGTTAATGTGTTCAATTATGAAGCAAAGAAATAATTTTACCTTCCATAGTAAAGATATGGAAAATGATAATACTTTTATCTACGCAATGAAAAATACAGAAAAAATATTTTTAACCGAATATATTAAAAAAGTAATTCAAGAAAATAATTATAAGGGTGTAATTTTAGATAATTTTTATTATGATATTTCTAATTATATTTCAAAATCAAACGTGTCAACTGAACTACGATTTCAAATTACAGAAATACTCATTCGAAAATCAGATAATATGATTTCAATCGGTGTTAATAGGATTGTTAATGAAAAGGATGGAAATTTTATTTTTGAAAATTCAGAAAATCTAATTTATATTCCGGTTTTTATTCCTATTAATAAAATTCACAATTATACTATTATTAAAAGTATTAATGATAGTGATTTTGAAAGTGTTAATTTGGGAACATATTTCAAGGGTAAAAATCCATTTGGTCCATTTGGATTTTGGTCAACATTTTCTTTAATTTAATAAAAGTATTATCTAAAATGTGATATTTTAGAATAAATAATTATATAATTCTTCAAATGTTAAAATTAAGAATATTGTTTTATACTGTTCTATTATTATATGTTTATCTTTTAAAAAATTTTTTTTTGTATAATCTATAAAATCATTAATATAGATTATATAATATTTATTTTTTTTCTTTGTTAACATAAAAACCTCTTTATATTCGTTAATAATATCGTCTATTTTCCTATCTAATTTTATTTTAACATCTTTTTTAAATTTAGCAAAGGTCATAACATAATTATTACTCATTATATCTACTAATTTTAGTAATAGTTTATCTTCATTATTTATATTTATAAATTCGTTAGCATAATTTTTTAAAACTGATTCTTGTAATGATAAGATTGTTAAATATATAGATTTTTGTCTAATTAGTTGACATAAATGTGTAAAATCTATATCAGAAGATACCAAATAAATATGATTAATATTATTATTTGAACATATATCATTAGATACATCTGTAATTAATTTTATATCTGTGCTTTGTTTTTTTCCTATTCTAAAGCATTGGATAGGTTCTAACCCATAATCTATAACAATATTGATCCAATTTTTTAATTCAGGTTTACTCCAATCCCCATATATTTTTTTAACAATTAATTCTTCTATTTTAATATTATTAAATATATCTTCTATACATTTATAAGATACATTATCTGCGTCTATATATAAACAACTCATTACATAAATCTATATATTTTTATTCACATTTTCATATATTAATGGACGTTTATAATAAAACCAATATGATACACATTAACCTTGGAAAAGAGTAATAAATACTTCGAAAAAGTAATTTTAATTGAAATGTAGATTTCAAATATGTTTTTGTATCAGTTATTTTAGTTAATTGAATTATTATCCACATTTTATTGGTTTTTCTCCTGGATATACATTTCTATTATAAAATATTTTACAGTCAATTGCTGATTCTTTTAATACATCTTCAAATTGATTAATTAATACATGTTTTCTTTTTGCCATACTCCATACTTTTTGATCTGCTGTTTTTTTAATATCTGGATGAGTTGCTAAATATAAAAATATATCGACAAATCTTTTATTTGTGGGTAAATCTTTATGAGAACAGAAACGAATTGCTCTTCCAATTATTTGTAATATTCTAGACATATTCCAATATGGTTCTAATATATGAACTTGTTCAACCCGTAATAATGAAACTCCTTCTTTAATAGAAGGAGTTCCAAATAATATTTTAATTTTAGAACCATTATAATTATCCGGTTGATTAAAAGTAAATTTAATCGCATCCTTTGTAGCTGTTGTTTCATCTCCAGACCAAACAGCATATCTTTTTTTCCCTTCACCATATGTTTTATAATTTTTATATCCATTATATTCAAAAAATTTTACTAGTGATTTTATACCACCTGAATCTTTAAAATTAGAATAAATAAAAATAGGACCTTGTGATGAATTAATTTTATTATAAATTTTATAAAATTTTTTTGAATATTTTTTAATATTTATAGTTTTTAAGTAATTTTTTTTTAATGATAATAATCCTGTAGTACCAATACTTTTATTTGGAAAACTAATATTTGATATTAATCGAGGTCCTAATAAAAAACTAGTAGATAAATCTAAAATATCAGCATCTGTAAAAGAATGTTTCATATGTTCCTCTGTACTAAGACTTGTCATATATGATTTATATTGAAAATGCTCCATTTTACATCTAACAATATTAAAATTTTCTTTAGGAAATGCTTTTGGACTAGCACCTCTGTAATAAGATATAAATCCATTTAAATATGGTTTTAATTTATTAATATTTTTAATTTTATAATGAATTTCATTATTAATCTTATATGGTTTTAAAAACATATTTGAAAATTCCTTTCCCGTAGGCATTTCTTTATTTAATCTAAATAAATTCATAGTTAATGCTAACTCAACAGGTTTATCAAACATCGGCGTTGCCGATAATAATATTAATTTAGATTTACTATCCGCTTTATCAACTACATCTTTTAAATTATTATAAAATGTACCACTATCTGAAACCATATTTTGAACTTCATCTATAATCAATAGAGTATTTTTTAATTTTATTTTATTATATTCACATAATTCACTAAATTTATGATAAGAATATATTGTATAAAATTTATTAATTTTATTATTTGATTCATTAATAATTTTTTTAAACATTTTACTACGCGGTTTAAATGTTTTTAATAAATCTCTATTATTTTGTGAAATATAATTTTCATCAGCACATTGAGATCTTAATTCATCTCTAAAATTACCTATTAATGAAGCTGGTAATACTACTAAAATTTTCATTTTAGTTTTAAATTTTTCGGCTATTGATACAGCAGTACAAGTTTTACCTGCGCCTATTTTATGATAAATTAGCAATCCGTTTTTAGAATATTTACTGCCAAAATAATCACGTAAAAATTTTTGTTGTTCTTGTAAAGTATATTTTTTTGGTAAACATAATTCTGTCATTGTTTCTTTTTTCCTCTTAATTTTATATTTACTAAAGTTATCACTAATTTTATTTATATTGTTTTTCATATATGTAATATTAGAATAAAAAAATTGAATTAAATAAATATTTTTATTAAAAATATAAGAATAATGACACAATTTCAAAATCATTCAGTTAATTTTACCAATATTTATCAATTAGTAAATAATAATTTCTTAGACGAAGCTATAAATCTGTTAGATGGGATTAAACCATTTAAGAACCCACGCTTTGTAACTATTATAATAGATTTCCTATGTAAAATTAATTACTTACAACCATCATACAAAAAAAAAAATAGATTTATATATTTACAAGTATTAACAAAACATTTTTTAGTACAGAGTACACATTTAGAACAGTTTACAGATTTAATACAACAGATTAATTTATGTAATTTTGGACAAAAAATTTTGAAAATTATTCCTGATTTTAAAATTAATAAACTTAAAAATCAGGAACATATATTTAACGAAGTGTGTAAATATAGTACATTACCAGTATTTTTATTTTGGTATAATAAAACAAAGAGTTATGGATGGACTCATTTAAATACACCTAAATATAAAGAAACCCTATTAATATATATTTTTGCTAATAATGATGATAGAGTATATAAATATGTTTTTAAAAATTTTGATAAAATTGAAACATATGTAGATAATATTGCTCAAGATATATTAATCTCGATTCAATCTGACAAACGCTCTATAAAACATCAATTAAGAAGAATAAAATTTATATCACAATTTACTGATTTAAGTAAAATAATTAATAGTATTATAATATATTCAAATAATTTTACTTTTATTAAAAATATAATGAAGTATTATTATAATAAACCATTAGATTTAAATATTAAAGATGGTACCCAAAATATTTTAATAACAGATCATATTGTAAACGTGTTAGAAAATTTTAATATGTTGAAAGAATTTTACGATCTATTAAAAACATCATTAGAAAAAAATATATTTGTTTTTTCGATTTTTACTATTCATAATACTATCAATAATTTTAATATTATACCTTGTCCAGAAACAAGTAAATATATAAAAAATAATAGTATTATTTTTAAATCTTTTAATCTTTGTATAAATTCTTTAATTATTTATGATAGTTTATGTTATAATAAGGATTCTATAATTAATTATGACTGTATCAGTAAAATAATAAAAATATTTAGTCAAGAAGATATTATTAATTATATTGGTATATATGGTACTGATATGTGTCTTAATATATTTATACCTTATGTTAAATATTTTCCTGTTCAAGATATACAGTTAAGTTATGTACTAATGAATAAAAATATTAAGTATAATAAAATACTATTTTATTTACGTAAATTTATTAGAAGAAAGTGTAGTGAAAGAAAAATGAAAAATCATATCAGAATACAACCAATTCTAAGAGAATTAAGAGCACTAAAACCAAATAATACTAAACCTGTGTTTAATAGAGGTACAGATAAATATCATTTAGATAAACAGAAATTTAATAATGTTCCTCCATATCATCTTTATCCAAATCAAATTCACAATATGAATTATCAAATTTTTATTAAAGAAAAATCAGATGGTACTCTTGTTAAAAGAATTAATTCGCGTTTAGTATATCCAAATATTATATTTGATGAAGAAATTAAAGCCGAGTATATAGAGGATCTTGACTTGTATCTTGTTTTTGATATTGATTTGAAAATGTCTATTCAAGATAGATATTCATATCTTAGAAATTTACATTCTAATACAAGAAATTTTGTAAATAAAGGAAGAACTATAAAAGATAGGATTAATAGAGAAAGAGAAAACTTAAAACTTTTCTTACAAGAAGATTATGAATCTGTTAGATGGTACCCAAAAGCAAATTTCTATTTTAAGTTTATTGATACAGATTTACATAACTGGATTGTTAATATTGTAAATGACATAGATAAAGATTTAAATAAATGGTTATGTAATGATGGACCAGTACAAAACGATGGGTTAATTATTACTCCGTTAACAGGAAAGAGAGAAATTAAAGTTAAACCAAAGAACTTAATGACAATAGATTTAATCTATAAGGATAATTCTTGGTTTGATAGAGATGATTATTGTTATGATGATATTATTATGAATAAAAATAATCATAAATTTGACAATAATACAATCTGGCGATTATATCCAGAAGATAATTTGTATATTCCAAAAGAAACGAGATTTGACAAAACTAGACCAAATCCAAGAAATGTTGTTAGTAATTTAATTAATCTTTACAAAATAACATATCAAATAGAAATTCCTGAAGAGATATATTATAATAAAAAACCATTTGATAATAATTTTATATGGTTAAAAATTATACAAGATAATGCTAAAAATATTAAATATCAATTGAAAAATCATAATTTTATTTCTAATATTTTGGATTTAGGGTGCGGTAAAGGAAAAATATTAGAATATTTTAGAAACTATCAATCTTATTATGGTATTGATTATGATTCTAATGTATTAATTTCCGCATTTAATAAATATCCCAATAATATAAATAGATTTAATTATATAAATTTGTCCGATGAATGGAACTCAACAAGAAATAAATGGTGTGATATAGATTTTGATAAAAAATATCAAAATCTATTTGCAATTAATAGTTTAATGCATTTTTGTACTGATACATTTTGGGAACAATTAGATAAAATTTCACAATCAAATTCTATTTTTACATTTAATTTGGTTAATGATAAAGGTCATACAAAACACACTTTTGACAAGTCATATCTATATATTAAAGATGATTATGTTCATTATTATTTTGAACAAGTACATAATAAAGAATTAAAAGAAAAATATATTAGTAAAGAAAATATTCAAGAATATTTAGATAAATATAATTGGAGTATTATTGATACGCATACATCAAATAATAGTAATCTGACAGATTATTATACTTGGTATACGGTTAAAAGAATTTAATTTATTTATTTACTCAAAATATCTTGATATAACATGATGATCATCAAAATCAGCGAGACTTACAATATAATCATTTGATGACTTAAAAAAGTCAAGTGCATCTGATAGTTCAGAATGTTGAATCGTAAGACCATCCTGAATTTCCCAGCAACAATATGGTTCAGTTGAACCACAATCTGGACAACTTGGTATCGTCTTCTTAGAATCAGTCTTCCGTACAAAGTAACGCCATGTTGTATTTGAATCAGAACAATCCTCACAATCACAAGGAACACCTTCAATAAAGCACCAATCTATCACAATCTTTGGCTTTGGTGGAAGAACAATTGTGTGTGATACAACATCAGAAGTTCTAATAACCGGTTTATTTGTATCTGATGTGATAAATAGTTGCTGTAGACTACGAAGCTTGTAAAACTTCTTCGCAGATGATGTTTTCAATATCAACTTCTTAATGATAGTGTTATGTGAATCAACATCTACCTTATAAAGAGCCAATGGATCATCTTTATAAGATATTTCACATAGAGTCATACAAGGACCACATTCAGGTTCAATTGAACCGCATATATGACACTCACTATGAGTGCCCTTTGCGACACAAGTACAAATACGAATCCTCCATGTTTCATGTCCCTTACACTCTGAACAATGACAAGGAACATCCTCCATATAGAAACATCCAGGATTGTATATAGGCTTCATAGCGCCATACATCTGATGCATTGCGGTATCAGAAATAGAATAATTAGTCAAGGAAAACGACGAATAAGTTCGAGTAGACATGTAGTTTATTATTAATACTTGTATATAAAATTATATTTCAATTTTTTTAAATATCTATATTACTATTCTAAAACCTATCATTTGACAAGTACACTCTTGTGCTTGGGCATTTCGATAATGAGAATTTATTAAAAACTCAGGTACTGCCCAGGAACCACCTCTACATACACGTTTATAACCAAAGAATGGGTATGACATTTCACGATATACTGGATCTATTTTAAATCCATCATATGGATATAATGGTTCTAAGCACCATTCCCAACAATTTCCAAATAAACCAACAACATCCATAGAATTTGCTGATCTATCATCTAATACTGATATAGTATTATAATCACCGTAATTTAAATGTGCGTCCATTTTTTGTTCATTTTCACACATTTGTGCTAGATATTCCCACTCTTTTTCATATGGTAATCTACAATTATTAAATTTACAAAATGCCATTGCTTCATACCAACTAATATATATAACTGGATGATTATTTTGTAGAGGAATATATTTATCAAAATATTTTTGATACCATTTATTATCTTTCTTTTTCCAATATATTGGACAAGTTTGATTTTTCTGAGTAATAAAGGAATATCCTTCTTCTAACCAATATTCTTTTTTTGTATAACCTCCAACTTTAACAAATTGAAGGTATTGATAATTTGTAATACAATATTTACTAATTTTAAAATTATCTACTTTTTGTTTAAAACTAGGTGCTTCATTATCAAAGTAAAATTCGGATGAATCAAATGAAACACCTTGGATAAATTCATTACAAGGGATGTCAATCATTTCTATTATTTTTAATATAGGATCTTTATCGTCTTTTACCTTTTTATTAAATGGATTAATACCTAATAATTGATTACTAAATATAAAACTTTCATTGTGCATTTCTTGATGTAATTGTCCTAATCGAATTAGATATAAAAAAGATTTATTTCCATTAAACATACAAGGTACAAAATAATCTAATATTTTATTATATCCATTCTCTATTTCATCAATAGTTAACATTTTACACAAGTTAAATCTGTCATTTCTAGCTATTCTAAATGAATCATAGTATTCTCTTTTAGTTATTAGCGAATTGTAATTTAAAGGTTTTAAACATATGTGTTCCCAAAAAAATAACGTATGTCCTAATTCCCAAATAAGAGGATTAATATAATCAATATTTTTTGTATAATTATATTTTTGTGTTTTTATAGTATCAATAATTATTTCTACTATATCAAATGTTTTTATTAGGTTATTAAATAATTGTTCACAATTAAAATTTAAATTTCTTTTATTTATTCTATTAATAATTTCATTACTGTCTAATTCTAAGTTCATATATATAAATATAAATGTATATATATTTAAATGTTAGAACCTCATAATTATCTTAAAAAACAAAATAAAGAAAAATTATTTCCGCTTAATGATCAAGAAGCATGGCTTAGAAATCCAATCCATAAAATTATTTATAATAAATTATGGTTATCGGAAATTCAAAATCTACCCGCTAATCCAACACCAATAATACCATCCGAATTTCCTGTTATAGTAAAACCTATTATAAATTTAGATGGAATGAGTAAAGGATTTTTAAAAGTTAATAATAAAAGAGAATATAATAAAATATCAGATTTACCGGGTTATTTTTATCAGACTTATTTAAATGGTTTACAATATAATTATGATATTATAATGAAAAATGGACGTATAATAGATTCATTTTGTTTAGAATCTATGCCATTAAACATGGGTATGTTTAAATATCATAAACATATAGAAAAAGAAATACCAGCTAATATAAAAATATTATTAGAATCATTTCTAGATGATTATACCGGATTTTTAAATATAGAAGTAATAGATAAATATATTATTGAAGCTCATTTGAGGTTAAATGGAGATTTTTTTATTTATAAAGAAAGTGATTTGGATAAGCTAATTTTATTTATTGAAACTAACAAATATAAAAAACTAAACATTAAAAAAAATATTAGTTTTTTTCCATTATTTTTAAAAGATAAAAATGTAGATTTTAAATCAATTGAATATTTACTAAAAGATACAATTGTTGAAAATTATAAATTTGATGATATTTATTCCACTTCTCAAAATGAAATAAATAAAAGATTTTTATATTTTACTTGTTATAATTATAATAAGGGACTTGAATTACAAAATAAAATATATAGTATATTATATATTAATGTGTTATAAACATCACGGCAATGAACAGGCTTGTTTAGCTGAAAAAAAAGGACCTTGTAAATATGATGATGGTAAATGTATGGTACAAAAGAATAATCATAATAGTAATACAGAAACACCATATCAAATTCATTTGAAAAATTATTTAAAATATAAAGCAAAATATTTAAATTTAAAAAACTCTTTTTATACTCAGACAGGTGGAAATAATAATTCTGAATTAATACAAACGTCCGGTATTTTAAAAGAACATTTTATCGATGATCCAGAAGGAGGTAGTGAATCTCAAATTCTTAATAGAATGGAGGATGTTAACGAATTTAAAAGTACCGCAGCAAAAGAATATTATTCAACATTACGGCATACTATGGACAAAATACCTGATATATTACTTAATAAACCATATGGTATGGTTGTTTATCGAAATCCAACAGATTTTTTTCTTGGTCATACTCTTTTAGATGAAGAAGTAAAACATTCGGTTCCAACAGATCATATTGACTTTTTATATACAACAATACATCAATATATTCCGGCGAGTCTAGTTCATCTTATTCAATCTGTATCCGGTTCTGTTATAATTGATTTACTAAAAAATACTATTACTGCTAGATGTGGTTCATTAGAAGCTAATTATGCTACATTAAGAACTGTACTAGAAGTTATAAAAGAATATAGAGAAACCAATAATCAAATTGAGATGGATAAAATTACAGAAATGTATAAAAATAATCTTATAGATATGTATACTAATAAAGTTACGAATTTAGCGTTTATTGAGATTGAATACTATCGTAATAAAGATGAATATAAGGAACAAATGAAATTAAATTGTCATCCTTATGCTTTCCCAACTTGTGGTAGTGGTTGAATAAATTAATCTTCTAGTTTACTTTTATCTAACATATTTTTATTATCACCATCCACAGCAATACTAGTAGCAGCAATTTGTAGATAAGCGTATGTACTTATTATTCCATGTATAGTATTACCAATAGTATCACTCGATGCGTGTAATGTAAGATTTGTTCTATCATAAACAATACCAGGGGGAAGATTGAGGGCGGGAGTGGGGATACTTTTTAGTCTAATTATAGTAGAAACCATACCTTTCCTATCATTAGCACCAGTACCAGGAACATATCCATTTTTATTATGATCATTTAAAATATAAGTAACTTTATCTTTTTTCCAAATTGCCATACCGCCTGGTTTATTAATAACTACATCTGGTTCTCTACCTATATATTTTTTCATAGCGTCTAATTGACTAGTATGTGTATTATTCCATCTACTTAAGTAATTTGGTTGTGGTAATCCCATCATCATTGGCAAATGCTGAGGTGGAAACCCTGGGTGCATTATTGATGGTGCTGGTAACCCAGTACCCATTAAAGGCAAAGCACCTCCAACAGGTGACAATGATCTACCCATATAAGGGATTAAAGGGTGCATTGGTGCTGCATTCATAGGAGAAACAGGTCTTAATACATTACCAGTCATTCCTGGCATAAATGGTGGTATTGATCCAAACATATATATATATATATATAATTAGATATTTTTTTATAAATTAAATAAAAGAAAATTCAGATCCTTCATATGCATCAATATTATTATTATTCGTAAAATTATTATTATTTGTATTTGCTGGATAATTTATATTATTATTATTTATATCTGCTGAATAATTTATATTAGTATGATTTGTATTTGCTGGATAATTTATATTATTATGATTTGTATCTGCTGGATAATTTATATTATTATTATTTGTATCTGCTGAATAATTTATATTATTATGATTTGTATCTGCTGGATAATTTATATTATTATTATTTTCCTTTATTAAATCTACTAATTTAATTCTAACTAGTTTATGACTTTTTGCTTTATTAATTGAAGTTCCTAGTAGATTATTTTTTATAATTTCTTCTAATGTTATATTATTATTCATATTACTAATTAATAAATTAACAATTGATAAAGCTTCATAATTATGTTTAGTTTCAATTATTAAAGATTTCGTATCTATATCATAATCTAATATTCCTACTAATTTTTTCCATTTTAAAAACAAATCTTCATTAAAATTATTTATTTTTATGTAGAATCTTGAATAATTTTTATTTTTAGTTATTTGTGTCCAAGGACTTGGAATTTTAAATTTAATTATTTTTTCTATTTTTTTTGGTATATTGTCTAGATTTTCTATTTGAATAGTATTATCAATATCATTATTATCAATATCATTATTATCAATATCATTATTATCAATATCATTATTATCAATATCATTATTATCGTCACCTGTTATAATATCATTAACTTTAAAATTTTCATTATTATCTTTTTGATAATAATTAAAGTATATTTCCAAAATTAGTAATGATACTATAGTAAAAAATGAAATCTTTTTAATAATCATTATATTATTAACTTACATTGGAAAAAAATAAAAAAATATTTTAGAATATATATATATATATATGTTTGATGAAATACAAATTATAGAAAATATACAAAAATTAAATTTAAATAATATAATGAAATTATTGTCACAACCATTTAACTCAATCAGTTTTATTATTCTATTACTGCTTTTTCATAAATATAAATTATTAAATCAAAATGATATTATTAAATTAGCTTTTAGTTCTATGATTACTATTTTAATAAAAGTTATAATTCAAAGAGAAAGACCTTATAAAAGTAGTACAAGGGTACAAAATCTTTCAAACTCAACACATTCGAGTTTATCAGAAAAATATTCATTTCCAAGTGGACATACTCAAACAGCAACTGTATTAGCATTAATTTTACTAAGAAAATATCCTAATGATAATTTTCTTAAAATAATGCCGTTTATGGTAGGATTAAGTAGGGTATTTTTGGGTGTTCATTATCCTACTGATATAATTGGTGGTATGATTATGGGTTATTTGTATGATAAATATTATTAATCTATTCTTCGTATATTATCATTAAATATTAAATTAAATCTAGTATTATCAATACGTGTTTCTGAATGTGCTATATTTGGTAAATATGATATATCATAATCATTATTTTTTAAATAAACAAGACTATCAAATTCAAAATAACATTTATTAAATAAATCATCAAAATTTTCATTAAAACTTTCCTCCAATTTAGAATATAGATAAAAATGTTTTTCAATTACTAATACAAGTAAGTCTTTCCACGATAACTTTTTATCTAAATCATCAGGAAATTTTTCTAACACTGATTTTGGTACTTTTGTTTTCATTATTTTATCTAATTTGAAATAACCATAACTGAATTTAAAATATTTATCTGTTAGATGTTTTTTTCCATTTTTAAAATACAAATAAATAGGATAACAGTATAAATTATTATATAAAAAGTTAATATTTTCATCTTTATAATTTGATTTAAATTCAGAGAAATTTTTGTATGGGAAAAATATTAATGCTAATTCATATCCAAATAATTTTGATATTAATCCAATAACCTCTTTATCATCATCATTATCATCAACATTATCATCAACATTATCATTATTATGATAATTTAATTTTTGAATATAATTAACTGCTAATTTTTCCCCACATTCCAAAGATAATTCAGGGTATCCATTTGTATACTTTGTTACAATTAATCCATTTTCTGTTTCATTATAAAATAACTTTTTGTAAGAACTAGTTGAATTAAAAAATTGACAAGTATAAATATCGTCTTTAAATTTAAATTGATCCATATCATCACAATTTTTTAAAAAGTCCTTAAATAAGTCAACTCTATCTTTACCAGATAAATTTAAGTCTTTTAAATTTAATTCTGGAATAGAATTATCACTAGCACCTTTTAGTTTATTAACATTAAAATTATTTGAAACAAAAGTAAATTCGTATTTCTGTTTTATTTTTTTCTCAAAACTTTCATTAATATGTTTATAATCAAATTTATCATCTTTAGCAACTAATTTAAATTTACTTTCTGGTTTAATTAAATATTCTTCTTCTTTTGGGAACATACTAAAGTTTTCAAGAAACAATCCTACACCTTTTTTATTTTTTGGAATATTAATTTTAACTAATATTAAACCGAAATCCATTTGTAAACCAGGTGAATAAAAAGGGTCTCTTGTTGTTGATAAGAATCCTTTATCAGTAAAAGTATCACCTACCTTTAATTTTTTTAAAAATTTATCATCCCAGATAAATCGATAAAAAAAATAGTTGTCTTTAAAAGCAGGCGCTGTATCAATCGTATTTACTAACATTTTTAATCCATCTAATAAATAATTTGATAATCTTATTTTAGAATCCCGTAAATATGAATTGAATATATAACTTCCAAGAAAAGAATAATAGTTAACCCAGTTTATCGAGTTAGTATCAATTATATGTTTCATATGGTTATATATTAAATCAAAAGATATATCATTTTTAGATACCAGTTTACAAATCTTATAATGTAAATCTTTATCCACTAGATTTTCAGGTGTTATTTTTGATACAATTTTGTTATTCATTCCAAGTTTTATTAATTCATTTTTGGTATAATATGGAGTAAGGTGAGTTGAAAAGGGATGAAAACTATTTCTTTTACAGATTGAAATAGATAATCCCATTTCAGGCGAATATTTATAAACAGTTTCGTATGAAGTTTTTTCTAAAGTTGGTAGATGATAATTTTCAATAATTCCTAAATTTGTTTTGTAATTTAGTATTAATCCTTTATCTTTTGTTTTATCCATTTTATTTTTAATCCATTGTTTAACCTCAGATGTGATAAATCTAAAATGACATTTAGTTAGACGATAATAAATTTTTAAATTATGAATGGGATATATATTATCTGAATAAATATCATACATTGGGATATATTCATTATATTTGGATAGTTTAATTTTATCTTTTTCTTTTTTAAGACTTCTTTTTCTATTAAATATTTTTTGTATAAATTCATAATTTATTTTAGTCATAAATAATTACTATTATTTATGATTAGATTTAATTTCTAAAATATATATTTTTATTTCAGTATTAGGTATATTTAATTTTTCACTAACGCAAATTTTCTACCATCCTCATTATCATTATTTTCAAGATGAAGAAAAGGTTTTGCATCGCTCGATTGACGTTTAATAATTTTATCATTTTCTTCATCATCAACGGCAGTATTTTTAATACTCATTCCAGAGTTATCGACACTAATTTCTAAATTGCCCGAATTATTATTACCATCAATTGTAAGAGAACCTTCAATTATAACATTTGCTAGGATTCTTAATGTACCAGATTCAAGTACTCCTGTAGTAGTATGATAATTTTTTCCTGTTAATAATGATTTAGAAATAAGACCCAAGTTGATATATTCTTCTTTGTATAAAATGTATCAAAAAGAATGCCAATAAATTCATTATTATATAAACAAATAAAAATTTATATAATAATGTCTAAAAATTATAACTGGTCCGATGATGATGAAGAAAATGATATAGTACCTCAACCTGAAAGATTATTTCCTACAAGTGAATCAGAATCGGATGAGGAATATGAAGATTATACTAAATTAATTAATGAAAAAATAAATAATTGTGATATTAACAATAAATATAATATAGAACAAAATAATAGAAGTGTAAAAGAAAAGGTAAAAGAAAACAAAATTAAAATTAATTTATGGAAAACATTACAAAATCCGGAGCAAAAAAAAAATTGGAAATCAAAAAGAATGCTACAGAAAAGGTTTAATGATGGTAAAGTTGAAGTGAAACAAAGACAATTTAATCCAAGATTACCAATCCCACATAAAAGATTTTTTAATGATTTAAAAAATAGTAAAAAAATAATTAATTTTAATGATAATGAATTTCCAGAATTAAATATATAAAAATATTTAATCTAATATAATATATATATATATATAATGGTTTATAAAACTAATATAGAATCTTTTTCCTCTGTGGATAAAGATAAAAGTCCTCAAGGTGTTCAAGGAGAAGCTTGTATAGCTGGTATAGCTGGTATAGCTAGTATAGCTAGTATAGCTAGTATAGCTGGTACTTTTGGTCCACCTGGCGTTGACGGTGTTGATGGTGATAAAGGTGGCGATGGGGATAAAGGTCCTGATGGGGATAAAGGTGCCGATGGGGATAAAGGTGCTGATGGCGATAAAGGTGCTGATGGCGATAAAGGTGCTGATGGTGTTGATGGGAATAAAGGTCCTGATGGGGATAAAGGTGCCGATGGGGATAAAGGTGCTGATGGCGATAAAGGTGCTGATGGTGTTGATGGTGTTGATGGGGATAAAGGTGCCGATGGTGATAAAGGTGCTGATGGTGATAAAGGTGCTGATGGTGTTGATGGAGATCAAGGAATTCAAGGAATTCAAGGAATTCAAGGTATTCAAGGTATTCAAGGTATCTCTGGTACCGATGGTGTTGATGGTAATGAAGTAGATTTTGACGGCGCGCATAAAAAATGGCATCTTAATGATTACATTAAGATACAGGCCGAAATGGAGGAGAACCATACTGTATCCGGGACTAACAAGTGTCATTCGAAAGACGATCTTAAGGGGTGTTGGGCCGTGCAAGATGGTAAATATATACACGGTAGTAGTGGCGATAGTAATACCAATGGTTTATGGAAGGAAGAGAATTGTAGATATACTTGTATTAAGTACGCATTAGATAATTATAAAACTTGTAAAATAAATGAGCAAGAACCGTGTAATATAAATGGGATGCTGACAAGATTTGTAGATATGAGTGATGATGCATGGGTCGAAGGTAAGGGAAAGATTCAAATTATTGATCTCGGTCCGGTTAAAAAACCAAAAACAAAAACAAAACCAAAACCAAAACCAAAACCAAAACAAACATTAAAACAAACATTAAAATTTACTGAAGGATTTAGTACACTATCTAAATTTAATACTATAGGACCTTTATTAGCTAGTTTAAGTATTTTAGTATTTGTTTTATTCTTATTTTTAACTGTTCCAAAATAATTTTTGTATAGTTTAATATAATGAAACTAAATAAAAATACTTTAAAAATATTATTAATAATTTTAATTGTATTCTATGTAATATCAACCATATCATACATTTTAAAATATATTATTATAATCATAATAATATTGTATATTTTAGCTTACTATCGTACTAAAGATTATAATATAGAATTATTTAATTGTGTGACTACGTACGATTTTTGTGATTCAGAAATATTAACAGTAGAAAATACAGTTAATATATTGGAATGTTTCCCAAAAATATCACAAAAGATAAAACGTGAATCTGAAAACAATAAAATATTAATATTTAGAAATTATCTAAGATTATTTTTTGATAATGTAAGACACTTTAATTTTAATAAAATAAAACAAATATATAAAGATATTGAATTTACACAGTCTTATATTCCACAAGTATATAAAATATTAAATTGTGATTAAAAATTGATTTAAATTCTTATTATTTTAAACATTAATAATATTAATGTTTAATGTAATATTAGCTCTAGATAATAATAATGGTATAGGTAAAAATAGTTCTTTACCATGGTATTTTTCAAAAGATTTAAGACTATTTAAAACTTTAACAACAAATAAAGTTCCATTTCAAAAAAATATTATTATTATGGGAAGAATAACAATGGAAACATTACCAAACAAATTTTTATCTGACCGTATAAACATTGTTATTTCAACATCTGAAAATATAATTAATAAAAATGTTAAATTTGTTAAAAGTTTTAATGATGCTTTAAACTTAGCATATAATGTAAACGGGTTACATTCTGAAAATATTTGGGTAATTGGAGGTGCTCAAATTTACAATTTAGCTTTTAACCATAGAGATTTAAATAAAATTTATTGTACCAGAATAGACAGTACATTTGATTGTGATACATTTGTAAAGTTACCAAAGCATAAAATATTAAGTTTTTATCAGTATGATGATATTAATAAAAATAATCAAACTTTTAATAAATTAAAATATATAACAATAAAACCTTATTTAAATGCTGAAAATCAGTATTTAAATTTACTAAAAGATATATTAAATAATGGTAAAAAAAGAATGACAAGAAATGGTTATACGTACTCGTTATTTAGCAAAGATTTAAAATTTGAGGTTAGTGATAGTTTTCCACTTTTAACAACTAAAAAAATGTTTTGGAAAGGAATAGTAGAAGAATTACTATTCTTTGTTAGAGGTGATACTAATACTAAAAAATTAGAGGATAAAGGAATTAAAATTTGGAAAGGAAATACAACCAGAGAATTTTTAGATAGTTTAGGTTTGGAGTATGAAGAAGGTGAAATGGGTCCAATGTATGGATATCAATGGAGAAATTTTAATAGTGATAATATTGATCAACTACAAAATGTTATTAATGATATTAATAATAATCCGTCAAGTAGAAGAATATTAATGACAGATTATAATCCAAGTCAAGTATCACAAGGTGTTTTATATCCTTGTCATTCTTTAATTTTACAATTTTATGTAGAAGATGATAAATTATCAGTTAATATGTACCAAAGAAGCGCAGATATTTTTCTAGGTTTACCATTTAATATCGCATCAACATCATTACTATTATATATGATTGCGAAAATAACAAATAAAATTCCATCAATGGTTACAATCACATTAGGAGATTGTCATATTTATGAAAGTCATAAAGAACAATGTTTAGAACAATTAAAAAGAGAAACTTTTAATCAACCTAATATTAGTATACCAGAACTAAAAACGATAAAAGATATTGAAGATTCATCTTTTGAAGATTATAAATTAGTTAATTATAATTATCATCCTGCTATTAAAGCTAATATGATTGCTTAATTTAATTAAATAGAGATTTTCATTTATTATAATGACAACGCTCATACTTGAAGAATATTCTACTAATTTTTCTACAGTAAGTGATAAAATAATAATAGAGCTTTATTTAGATATCATAAAGGAACTAAAATTTTAACAAATTTAGAACAATTGAACCATATAATTAATTATTTGGTTGTTAAAAAAGATTTTCTAATGGATAAAAATTATAATAATGAAATAGTATTTTTACATCCAAAAAATTCTACTGGAAAATACACATATTATCCAAATAGTATGACTATGTGTAAAAAAGAAAAAATATTTTTATCATATATTCATTAATTAGTAAAAATTGATATATTTTATATTTAAAAAAATATAAAATATACATAATAATGTCAAATACAAAAGAGAAAACAATAAAGAGTAAATTATTTAATATTGGATTAGAGGAATTAACAAATTTTGATAATTTATCTATTTGTAAAATAAGTAATCCGAAAAACTTTTTTAAACTTGTTAAAATATGGGATAAAAACAGAATATTATCAACTGAACGATGTGATGAATTAATAGATTCTATTAAGAAAAAAGAATTAGTATCATCAAGTTTACATATATCACAAGTAATAGATTCCAAAGGGAATATTAAATATAAATTATGGGACGGTCAACATCGTTTTTATGCTTTTAAAAAAATTTACAAAGAAAATAAAGATTTAATTAATTGTACGGTTAATCTTTATTATAATGATAATAAATTTGGAATTATACAAAAATTTAATAATATTAATAAGGCTGTACCAATTTCTTGTATTTATACTGATGAAAATCTAGATGAAATGAAGCAACTGAAAATAAAAGAAATTACTGAACACGTAATTAAAAAATTTGTAGATAATTACCAAGAACATAGTAAACACACTAGAAGACCACAACGACCTAATTTTAATAGAGATGTATTACAAGATGAATTAGTTGTTTATATTAAAGAAAGACATCTTTTTGATATTAATAAAGATTTATTTTGGAATAAAATAATGGAATTAAATGATAAATACAAAAAGGGCGTACACATAGATTTAACACACGTTCCAGAAAACATTTTAAATAAATGTAAATTATCAGGATTGTTTTTATTTTGTAAAACTAGACATTTTAAAAATGATTTAATTATCGATGACACGTTTGAAATATAAATTAATGTTTTAGAAAAAAAAATATATATATATATATAAATATGAAAGTAGGAAAATATACATATGGAATACCAAAAATTTTTTCGTGGCGGGAGGATGCTAAACTAGTAGTTGGAAATTTCTGCTCAATCGCTAAGAATTGTAAGGTGTATTTAGGTGGGAATCATAGAACAGATTGGGCAACAACGTATCCATTTGGACATATCCATAAAAATATTTTTAATAATATTAATGGTGTAGGTCACCCATCCACCAAAGGTGATGTTATTATTGGAAATGATGTATGGATTGGTGCTAATGTAACAATTATGTCGGGTGTTACTATCGGTGATGGTGTAGTAATAGCAAATAATAGCCATGTTGTTAAAAATGTTGAACCTTATAGTTTAATTGGTGGCAATCCAGCAAAATTAATAAAAAAAAGATTTACAGAAGAACAAATTGATAAATTATTAGAAATTAAATGGTGGAATTGGGATGATAGTAAAATAAATAAATTTACACCATTATTATGTAATCGTGACATTGATAATTTTATAAAGTCGGCGTTTTAAATGTTCAAAGGTGTAAAAAAAGTTATAATTGTTTAACTTTTAAATATATTATAATGGATTAAATAAAGTTTTTTTCTCTGCTAGTACGATATTACCCTTTTTAAATTCATATTTATCTACATTTTTTATAATATTATCAATTGTTTTATCAAATAATTTATTTGTTGATGTTTTTATATATTTACAACCACAAGCAGAACAATCAAATACTAATTGTTTTTTCTTTTTGCTACCTTGAACTGACGGTTTTACTTCTGGAATAGAACAATTTTGACACATAACAAATTCTTTAATAAATTTATATATTTCATCAATGATAATACAATTTTTATGATGACCAGTTATGGTTTTCTTTTCATAGTTGCTACTAGAACCTAGTGACTTACTAATGAAATTAAATAGAACGTGAGAAGGTGTATTAATCGCACTTGAAACATCATATATATTATCAAAAAACGTATAACTACCATTTCCACCACCCGCAAACCGTGTATTAGGTTTAGGCATCTTGTATCGGTAAAAAGGATCTATAGTATTAGGATTAATATTCATTAAAATACTAAATATTATTCTTTTAAAAATATTATTTCAATATTTTATGCTAGATGCATTTTAAATAAAATTTTTAATTTTTGATAAAATTCAATAGATTTATCTAAATCTAACGCAAATTCTGTAATAAATTTCTGAATTACTAAAATATCTAAAACATATTTTTTATTCACACCTAATCTTTTTTCATTAGGTAAGATATTTCCATTAATATCTGCATTTGTATTAAAAAAGGCATACCAATTTTTATCAATTAAAAATAATCTTTTAAACGATATGATACTATCACTTTTATTAAAAATATCTAAAATGTTATTTAAATTATTAAGATTTTCCGTAAAATTATTTTTAGCAGAACATATTTTGAACCATAATTTAAATTGATTAAAATCATCATTAAATAAAAATAAATAAAATTTTTTTTCATAATTATTATTTTTTAACTTGTTTGTTTTTAACGTTTCATCAATTGTAAATCTATATGTGTCTAATTTATTAAAGTTTTTCATTATTAATTACATAGAAAAAATTGATTTATATATATTATTTTTTAAATATTATATAGTTAATGAATTGTAAAAGAACTGAAAAAATTAAATGTTACTATTGTGGCGGTAATCATAATTGTAGAAATTGTCAGATTGAAAAAAATTTAGCTGGAACAATGAAACAAATAGTAGGGAAAATTATGGAAAATATTGTAGCAAAATATATTAATTGTCAGTATTGTAATACAAAATCTTTAAAAGTTCTTGGTAATAATACGCCATCACTTGATATTGTATGTAGTAATTGTAATAATATTAATATTGAATGTAAATCTAAATGTTTAAGCGTTGAAGGAAAGTTACCAAATGATTTATATTTAAATCACGGTAATTATAATGAATATTTGAAAAGACAAGAAAAAGGTTTAGACTGGATTATTATTATTTATAAAGTATTAAGGAAAGATAAGATTATTTCTATTAGAAAAATATTATATGTAAAAAATAATAATATTAAAGATAATAATAAAAATTTTAGTATTGTTAAAAAACATAACTCGCATTCATCTAGTATATTCATAAAAAATCATAATTTACTAGAAGAAATTAAATTAGATAAATCATATAATTTTAGTTTTAAAACAATATATAACAAATTATTACTCAATTTAAAAAAATTGATTAATAATTAAATAATTAATAATTATTTATTTATAATGGATAATTTCGTCACATCAAATCAGTTGTTGTTACCAGAAGAAGATAAGAATATTTTAATTACTAAAGAAAAAAGAGGAAGAAAAACAAATATATTTATATCTGGATGGGATATATCGCCAGATGATAAAAAAGCACATCTTAAAAAATTTAAAACTAAATTCGGATGTAATGGTTCTGTAAAAGATAAACTTATAAATAGTGTTGAAGAAAATGTTATACATTTACAAGGAGAACAAACAGAAAAAATTATAGAGTATCTATGTGAGAATGGAATAGAAAAATCAAAAATTATTGTCAAAATCTAATTTATTTAATGGTATAGGATCTTCATGTAAAAAATAAGGTGGATAATGTTTTCCAATATTATTTCTATTAAACTTTTTTTTATCAAAATACAGATTTTTAGGTAAATATAAATTTAAAAATATTGTATTTGACGGTAATGATGTTGTTAATAAATTATTAGAATAAATAATTTCATGTTCTTCAAATTGTAAATGATATAATTTTTTAATATTTATTTTATTTAAATATACATTATATGTCATATTATTTACAAAATCTTCAGGATTATAAAAATTACCTTTATAGTAAATAGGATGACCTTTTGTTATTATTAATTTTCTATCTGGTATATGTGGTCCTAATGAACTAACATCAAAAACAATATAGTCATCACCATAATTTTTAACAGGGGTTATAATTAATCTAGCTAATTTTTTATAAGACAATAACGTTTTTATCATATCACCTCTTTTTAATTTTGTTATATTTATATAACCTTTATCAGTTAAAATATTTGTATCAGGATGATAACAATTATCTAATCTTTTAAAATTATATTCTACTTGTATTATATCAATTAAATAATTATAAATTTGGATACCGCTCATAAAACCTACAAATTTTTTATTTTTTTGACTATTTACTCCTAGATGTATTATAGTATTTTTTTTTAATTCTAAATCATTTAACATTTTTGAATTATTTATTATATTTGAATTTAAAAAAGTTTTTATTTCACCTTTAAAATTTTCATTTCTAAAATTATCATAGCATATACATATATAGTCCCATTTATATTCATTATTTATAATACCAATATCATGAACTATTTTTGAGTCTTTTATTATATTATGTTTTATATCTCTACGAGCTATTATAATATAATATTTATAGGTTTTATTATCTATATATTCTATATTAGCATCCAATGTTATTATTTCTTTATTATTTGTAGGAAATATCATACTAAAAAATGTACTGTTATCTTTTAGTATCCCTTTAATCCAAAATGTAATAGAATAAGAATATTCGTTATTATATATATTTTTATAGTAAAAAAAATCATCTATATTATCTGTAAATAAATATGATTTATTATTTTTTTTATGTCCATAATTTTGTATTCCTTGTGTATTAAAAATACACATTTTCTCATTATTATTATATTTAAAATGTATATTATCACTATTAGTTGAATCTTGTAATGAAAATCCATTTAAAATATCAAAATAATTGCTTCCATTAAAATAATCTTTTTTAAATTTTATAAAATCATAATTAAAAAAATTCAAAATTTCGGAAAAGTTAAAAATTTTTGGTTCTATTCGAAAAGATGTTATCAATGATTTTAAAAATGTATTATTATCTATATCTTTATATCCTAATGTTATATTTTTTATTTCTAATGTATAAACATCAATACCGTCATCATCTGGCATATATCCATTAAAATATTCGTCGGTTGGATCATATGAATAATTATAAATTATTAAATTTTTATGTTCTATTATATTATTAGATGATACAAAGATAGTTGTAAAAGACATTTTATTCTCATCCCACATTACACATAAACAGTGAGATTGATTAATATCTATTTTATCTAGTTCTGCGATATCATAATAACAAACATTATTACATAAATCATCAAGTTTTATTTGATAATAATATTTATTCTTAATTCTTTTTAATAATATACCAAATGATTTATCATTACTTATTGGTTCTAAACTATTAAATATTATATAATTTTTATTTTCAATATATAGATTATTATCTAAAAATCTTATTTTTAAAAATATTGTAAAAGATCTATCATATATTGTATCTAATTTTTTTGTTAAATAATTATTTAATAATAATCCTTTACTATTATTTTTATTATACCAATTCTCTAATGGTAATTTACTTTTATAATATATTAAATGATTTTTACCATAATAGTCATATAATTGATTACCAGAATTCTCATAAAATTGATAGTATCCTTGACAATTCATTATTATTATAATATAATATAAAAATTGATTTTAACTTGATTTAGTATGATATTTTATATTATAATGACCCAAAAACAAGACAATTTCAAACAATTTTTACTACAAGCACAAGAAAAATTCATCACAGAACTTATGCTTTCTAGAGATGATACTGATAACGTTATTACTAATTTACAACATGTTAAAAATTGGCCCGGACATATTCTAAAATTAGATGATATTCTATACGAAGATGATATTATTGTAAATGATGGCACAAAAGAATATAAATTTTCAAAACTAAAATTTTTAGAAAATAAATATTTTGCCAGAAGTCTAATTTATAATTATAAACAAAAGCTTGGAAGTGTCTATGTTAAAATTATTAAAACTAGATATGATACTTGGTTGATCAAGTTCTCAAAACTACTAGTCAGGACATATTAATTTTACTTTTTTCTAAAAGTAAAAATGTGTTTTTATTTAAATTATTAATATTTATTATTGATTTGAATAATTCTAAACTATTTATTCTTTTATTTTTAATTAATTTTACATTAATATTAGTACAGTTATCAAATTCAAACCCTATTACAGCTTCATTAAATTTTAATGTAATATTAGTACATTTATAAAATACTAATTTATTTATTTTTGTTTTGATGATTATTTGTAAATTATCACAATTTTTCCATATAATAGTATTTTTTTTATTTAATACATTTTTAAAATTAAACAAATTATTTTCAATTGAATTTATAATAATCGTATTATTGTTCATCTAATTTATAATAGAATTTTTAATTTAGTTTTAAAACATAATTTATAATTATTAATAATATGAAAGAAATAAAGTTAAATAATAATATTATAAAATATGATAAAAAAATAATAAAACCAATAAATGTTATTTATGAAATATTTAAAGGTAAATTATACTGTTATTTATTACAAAATTTTATAAATATATGTATAAAAAAATTACCCGTTGATATCTTTACAAATAAAAAATCTGTATATAGAACTTTAACAAATTTATATGCTACTTGGTTTTTCTCATTATATTCTGAATATAAATATAATGATGATTATTTTTTTCCATCTAATAACTTGAATAATAATATATTATATGATATACTAAGCGATTATTGTTCTGTAGATGATTCTATTAAAAATAAAGAAGATATTATACAGTTTATAATAAATAATAATAATATGGTATATGATGAGACATTAATTAAAAATACTAATTATAAACACAATAGTTTTATTAATGAAAATAAAGATAATTATGTAATAAAAAAGTCTATGATAATTGAAAAAAGAAAGGTTGATGATATTAATTTTTATAAATTTAATATAGTTTTTAATTTTAGTTTTAAAATATCTAATATTAGATTAATTAATATATTAAACAATTTGATAATACCTGTAGAAAAGTATAATAAATTAAAAACAAAATATTCAGGATTTCCCGACGAATTAGATAAATATATATTTTTAATATTATTTAGATATCAATTATTAGGATCCAATAATAATCAATTAGCGGTATTACCTATAATTTTAAATAAAATGAAAGAAGATTTAAATTTAAGTATTGAATGTTTTGCTTCAACAATAAATACAGAAACTGATATTTATTGTTCACTGTATTATGATATTGAAAAATATTTTGGTTCAATTGGAAGTTTTTTTAATATAGAAATTAAAAAAGGAACATATTCTTTTAATCCCCCTTATCAAAAAGATATAATAGAAAAAGGTATAAATAAATTATTTAATATTTTAAAATCAAACAACCAAGTAACTTTTATTATTACTATTCCAATATGGGATAATTTAGGTAAAGAAATTATGAAAAAAAATAATAAAGAAAATAATAATAATACCATAGAATATGATGATTTTATTATTATTAATAAAATAAAACAATCAGAATATTTTTATGGGTTAAGAATGATATCAAAAAATGATTTTACATATCTTGATCATAATTTTCATTTATATAAAAATACTACGATACAAAATACATATATTATTGTTTTATCAAATTTTAAAAATAATTATATTGATATAATAAATAAGTATAATTTTTTTGAATAAAGTATAATCGAGTATTAATTTAAAACAATATTATATATATTATATTATATGATTAAGGATGATTTTTATCAATATATAAATAACAATTGGTTAAACAACACGGATATACCAAATCACGAAAGTAGATGGGGAACTTTTAATATTTTAGCAGAAGATAATTTAAATAAAATTAAATTATTATTAGAGGATAATGTTAATTGTTCTAATCCAGATTTTATAAAATTATGTAATTTGTATATTCAATCATTAAATATTACTAATACAAAACCAAAAGAAGTTGTAAAAACATTTTTAGATAAAATAAATACTATAAATGATAAAGTACAATTACAAGATTTTATAAATAACCAGTTTTTTTTATATGGTATTTCTACGCCAGTAAGTTATTATGTCGATTTAGATTTACATACACCGTATTATATACTTCATGTTGGAACTGCAGGTTTAGGTTTACCGGATAAAGAATATTATTTAGATGATAATTATAAAGATATTTGTAAAAAATACAAAATTTTTATGAAAGAATATTTAGAATTATTTGATTTAAATTTTGATATTGATACTATTTTTAATCTTGAAAAAATATTAGCAAAAAATACATATTCAGCTGTTGAAAAAAGAAATCCAGAACTAATGGATAATTTATATTTATACGAAGATTTTAATAATAATTTTAAAGAATTAAATATTCATTTACTTTTTAATAATTTAAAAAAAAATAATAAAAACATTGGTAAAATTAATGTGTTGAATCCTAAATTTTTAAAAAATAATAAAGGTACGGGTTATATTGATTTATGGAATAATTTACCATTAAATATATGGAAAGAATATTTTATTTGGTTATATTTACGAAAATTAGGTAATTATATTCATTATGATACTGAAATAAAACTTTTTAATTTTTATAATAAAGATTTAGAAGGTATTAAAGAAATGAAACCTTTATGGAAAAGATCAATAAATAAATGCGAAATATTACTTGGTCCATTATTAGGTCAGTTATATGTTAGTAAGTATTTCAGCATTGACGATAAGAATAAAGTTTTAAAAATTATAAAGTTTATAAAAAATACATTTAAACATAGACTTTTGAATAATGAGTGGATGACAAGTGTAACAATAGATAAAGCAATAACAAAATTAAATAAAATGAATTTTAAAATTGGTTATCCTGATAAATGGAGAGATTTTAAAAACTATAATATATCTAATAAATTTACTTTTTTTGAAAATGTATTAATTTGTTTATTTAATGATACTAAATATTATAATAATTATATTGGAGAGGAAAAAGATTTAAATCAATGGTTTATGAATTCACACGAGGTGAATGCTTATTATTCTCCACAATTAAATGAAATTGTATTCCCTGCTGGTATTCTTCAATATCCTTTTTATTCTTCAACAAATAATATTGGTTTAAACTTTGGGGGTATAGGATGTGTTATTGGACACGAAATTATACACGGTTTTGACGACCAAGGTCGTAAATATGACGGAAATGGACAATTAGTTAATTGGTGGAATGAAGGCGATAAAAACAATTTTATTAAATTAACAGATAAATTAGTAGATATTTATTCAAATATTAAAATTTATGATAAAAATGTTAATGGTAAATTAACACTTGGTGAAAATATAGCAGATTTAGGAGGAGTTAATATAGCATATTACGCCTTAATTAATTATTTAGATGAAAATCAAAATGAAAATATTTGTACTAAAAAATATGATTGTTTTCAACAATTTTTTATTAATTATGCTAATATTTGGAAGTGTAAATATCGCAAAGAAGCTTTATTAAAAAGAATACTTGTTGATCCTCACTCACCGCCAAAGGTAAGATCAAATGTTATTTTATCTTTATTTAAACCTTTTTATAAACATTTTAATATAACAAAAGATGACAAAATGTATAGGGATATTAATATTAATATATTCTAAAATATATTAGCAATATTAATTTATTTAAAAAATATATAATATATTATTTAATGTTAAAAGATATATTATGTTATACATCTGGATTTATTCTTTCAGATTATTTAATGACTAAATTAAATTTCAAAGGCACATACTACTGGAATCATTTTTTAGGAAATATGTATATAATTATGAATACTATACAAGAATTACCTTTTTGTTATTTTAATATTAGTGAAGCTATGACACAACCTACAAATAATGATATAGTAAGTATGGTATTTAGTATTCATATTTATCATATATTATACTATTACCAAAAACTTAGATATGACGACTGGTTACATCATATACTAATGATAGGGGTTTCTCTTCCTTTGTCTCTAAGATTAAATAATGGAGCTATATTGAGTCATTCATTATTTTTCCTATCTGGACTTCCTGGGGGTATTGATTATTGTTTATTATTTTTGGAAAGAAATGGGTATATACAAAAAAGACATGAGAAATATATTAATTATCATATGAATTTATGGGTTAGATCTCCTGGTTGTATATTATCATCTTATTTTATAATAAATGGGTACTTTAATAATTATTGTAATTATACTATAGTAAATACTTTTAGTATATTATTAATAAGTGGAACAATATTTTGGAATGGTATATATTTTATGAATCAAGTAAGTGAAGACTATATTTTAAATTATAAAAAAAATTGAAAATTTTATTATTTATCAGACTCTTAAGTAATATATCAGTACATGTATTCTTCCACTACTGGATCATCTATTGACATGACAACTAGCCCTATGGCTGGTAAAACACGGTTCCCTTTCATTCAGGCACAGCACCCGGCAAAGAAGTGTGAACGGAACGGACGCGCACCCGGTTCTCACATCCCTAAGGACTTGGACCGCCTTACTCCCACAGACCTCCTCGTATCAGAGCGTGGTGAGTTATCCTACATTAGGCATGGAGATCGAGACACTAAGACATCAGGCAAATTTGGCGAGCGACAGTTTGGTCCCGAGGATGCTCCTGTCATGATCTACATCGGTAAAATTGACGATTTCGTCGACGCAAAGAGAGAAAGTCCACTAAAGGTGTTTGCGGTTCGTTCCAACACCCGAATGTGGATTTTCCCCACTGGTTTAGTCGGTGTTCCAGGCGCGATGGAGGCGTGGTCGGATTCTCCTTCCGACCGCAAGATCATTGAGGAGTACCTCCACCCGCTCATCACCGGTTCAATCGACTGGGGCTACGTCATCTACGGTCTCATGCTTTTCGCACGCCGCTACAAAGACTCTGCTCTTGAAGCGAAGGCCAAGATGATTATCGACAAGAGACTAAAGTACTGTTCTACAACAGACGGAGCGATGGCCCAAGGCACCTTTACGTTTGTTGACTACCGACTTGTAGTCGTGCCACACGCCCCGGCAACACCACGCCCTACTCGCAGGGCTCTTCCTCGTACGAGACCCAAGCTATTAAAGGGAAGTAGCACCGTTCCCAAGTCGAAGGGCAGTTTCGCGGGTCTCACTGTTGAGGGCGATAACGTTGACGAACCGGTTGTCAAGTCCCCTCCAGTTAAAAAGTTTGTACAAGTGCCAGATTCCATCAGCACTTTAACAGACACAACTAGCGGCTTCACAACAGTCGGTAGTTTTTGTGGGCGCATCACTGGACTCCCTGAATGTACAGCTCAAGGCACAGAGCATACACTCTACGGTTCGTCTCGTTTCTCAAAGGAATACTTGCTTCGCCACAAGAAGCTTGTCCAAGACGGATCAAGTAACACTTCCGCACATTACAAGCTTCGTCGTGAGATGGAACAGGCCGGCGAACGAACCATCACGACCAAGTTCTCCATCGGTGGACGCAAGTGTACTGGTTTTGCTCCTCCATCAAACAAGTTCACTTACTACCACGCTCCTGGAGGAATGGTAATTACCCCGAAGGGTGCTTCTAACAAGGAGACCCAGCTGCTCTTTCAACAACACCTCGATGCGATCACTACTGCTTCGAAGTTCTGGGAAGCAGACACCTTCCTCACCAAGGAACAGTATGCGGCACTCAAGGACCGTGAACTAGTGAGCGCCAAGCTCGAAGATGGTTCGTGGATTCTTATCGCTGCAGACGAACTGGATGAGGACGATGCTCCTGCTGAGTCTCCTACACCAACCCTGACGATAGAGGACAATGCTCCGGCGGAGTCCCCTACACCAACCATAACGCCAGAGGACGATGCACCGGTGGAGTCCCAAAAGTCTATGACCTTTGCGGATCGGGTGAAGCGTTCGATGGCGGAGAGGAAGCTAGCGGAGAAGGCACTCGCGGAGAAGGCACTCGCGGAGAAGGCACTCGCGGAGAAGGCACTCGCGGAGAGGAAGCTAGCGGAGAAGGCACTCGAGGAGAAGGCACTCGAGGAGAAGGCCCTCGATGAGATTCAACTGTGTGTCGAATACACTGGAGGATCAGCAGAAGAGTTTCCACCAATCACTCGTCCTTGAGGAGTTTCGATATAATTACAAGTAGGTCCAATATGTGACCTGCACGTGTTTACACAAATCAAATAAATAAAAAAATTAATTTTAATTTTTTTATTTAAAAACTATTACTTTAATAAATTAATGTTAAATATATTACATATAAGTTTTCATACTGGTTGTCATAACGAATTAATGTATGTTGGTAAACAGTTAGATATTAAAATTACTTATTTAGAATTTATAGATGGTACAAAAAGTAAATATAATATAGGTAAAGAAAGAGCAGAAATATATTGGAATAAACATCAAGATTATTTTAATACTTTTGATGCTATTATTACTTCTGATACAGCACCAATATCTAGAGTATTTTTACAAAATGGATGGAATAAAAAATTAATAATATGGATTAATAATAGATTTGATTATCATGATATATCTACATTAGATTGTGATTTTCCTGATAAAGATTATTATAATTTAATAAGGATGGCAATAGAAAAAGAGAATGTGTTTATATTTGGATATACTCCTTTTGAAAATTACTATTGTAAACATTTTAAGGATATAGATATTGGTAATTTAATTATTAAACCAACAGGTAATATATCAAATGTATATAAGTTTAATAATTTTAGTAAAATAGATAATATTGAAAATACGTTTTTTATTGGAACATATCATAATGATAATATAATGATTAATTTAACAAAAATAATTGAATCTTTTAAAGTATCAAATTATAATGGTAGATTTAATGGTCCTCTTGATTTAGCAAGATTTAAAGCAGTTATACATATTCCATATGCTTGGTCTAATTACGCTTTTTTTGAAGCTATATATTTAGGTATTATTTATTTTATTCCTAGTAAAAAATTTTTATTTGAATTAAAAAAAGATAAAGATTTTTTTTGGTCTCCACCATATAGAGATGAATTAATAGAATTATCAGAATGGTATTTACCTGAACATAAAAATTTATTAATATATTTTGATTCTTGGATTGATTTAAATATTAAAATTTTTACATTAAATTATAAAAAACAAAAATATATTTTAAAACAATTTAGTGAAAAACATAATAATGATATGTTAGATAAATGGAGGAAGATATTTTTCACTTAAAAATATAATTAAAAGAATTATCATTATTTTCAATATAATTTTCATACGAAAAATTCCAAGGGTTTTTTATTTTACTTAATTCTTCATGAATATCACCAAATATAGATCTATTATTTTTTGTAAAATGAAAAATAAATACACCGATTAATCTTTCAAATGCCATATCATAATAATTATTATTAATAATTTTAATTAAATTTGTGAAATTAAATGTGGTTTCTATTTTATTTAGTAAAATACTATCAATAAAAGATAATCCTTTAAAACATCCATACCATTTTTTATTATTAAATTCTTCAAATAATATTTTTGAATTTGATAATAAATTTATCATTTCAAAAATATATTTATTATCTATTTTCCATTTGTGATCAAAATTAAATATATTTTGATTAATATTGTCTTTTTTTATAAAACTATTTAATATTATTTTATCATTTAAAATTATGAAGTCACCTTCTAGTTTATTTTTAATAATATAATAATACCCTAGATATATACCTTTATTATACATACTATTTTCAATTATATTAATATTTAATGGTATTTCTAAAATTTCATTTTTACAGTCAAAATCATATATAATATACATATTATAATTTTTATAATTTCTAATTAATTTATCATACCAATCATTCCAATAAATATGTGGATCTGTACGAACAATTATAATATTTGGTATACTATTATATTCAAAATAAACAATATCATAATTATTTAATGTAAAGATAGAATTATTTATTTTTATTATTAGATATTTGTATTTATCATTGTTGTGACAATAAGTCATATTTTCATTATTAATAACTATTTGTTTTGTTTTATTTTTCTGTAATGTATAAATAATGTGTTTAATATTTATCATATATTCATCATTTCCATACATTGCATAAATAATTTTATCTTTAATATTTATTATCATTTAAATATAATATATTTTATTCTTTATAAATAAAAAAATTGAAATTTTATTATATTTGTGTGGTCTTTATAAAAACATATTTTACATGACATCTACACCCACTGTAGAATTTATTGACACCCCATCTAGTCTTGTTACTGGATGCTCTTCCACCTCTAGTCTTGTTACTGGAGGCTCTTCCTCGCAATTGCAAGGAAGAAAAACAGACATTAGTACCGGTACTAATGCAACATCAGAAGGCAGTTCACCATTTGCCACACCATCCGCCGACGATGGGTGGAGTAGTGGGGGTTGGAGTCGCCAAAAGACACCATCGCAGAGGGTTGAAGAGCAAGCAGTCGGCTTGCGTCCGTTTAGAGGAGATGGCCCACGCGGACCGGCAGCTGGGTATTTCGTGGCACTCAACAGCGCTGGACAGCAAGTTAAGACGCCTATGTGTCCACCGGCTGCTGGAGCAAAGCAGGGACGGCGTGCCCGTTATTTAACCCCTTCAAAGACAATGCGTGGCCTCTTGGGGCTGGATGACAAACGGTTTCGAGAGGAAACACGGCGCTTCATCAACATTGATATTGGTATCGAATGCGGAAACGATGTCGAAACTCCCTACGTCATTCAAGGTAGTACCATCAAGAAGGTCAAGTTTGGTGGATGGCTTCGTTTCTTGTCGGATGGAAGCGAAACTTACGCACCTCTCTCTCAACTTTTGCGAGAGTGGTTCACAGTGGTTCCAGGTTGTGCAAAGAAGAACAAGGACGGTCAGTTTTGTTTCATCCAATTCATCGACGAAAAAGGTCTTCGAATTGGGACAGATGCGATTGAGAGTGGAACACCATTGGGTCCTTGGGACTTAGTCGTTGAACAACTCGTTCGTGGTATCATTGATGCTTTGGAACTCCAGCTCCCAACTCTCTCCTCGTTCACCACGCCGAAGGGAGAGAACTTTGCCGAAACCTTCATCAAGTTTATTCTACAGAAGGGTCAGCCAGCGCACACTGACTTTAGCAGGTTCCTCACAACTGAGTTTCGCGTGCAGGATCAGTGTGACAAGGAACTTGCACATGTTCAAAGTGTGTATGCCAACCTTCAGAACAATCTCGAAAAGCATAAGAAGGACGAGAGTGATGCTCTCGAGTCTGCTAGGAGTTCGCAACTCGAGACCACAAAGAGTATATTCTCGCATGTTGCTACGCTCGCACATCGAAAGGCGGATGAGATTCGTGTTCAACTCAAGGCGATGGAATCAGAACTTGCGATATGTGAGAAGCGTGTTGAAGGAGCAACAGACTTAACGCTTGCGTGCGATGGATTGCGCGAGAATGATGTTAAATTCTTCTGGAACTCGGCATCGCTTGATCTTCAGATGAGGGTTGTCCAAGCAGCTGTCATCGGTGCCTACTCTGGAAGGATTCTTGTCGTCCCATTCGACGAGACGCGACTTTTCTACGGGAAACCTTGGTTCAGTGTTCCCGTCACCTCATTGTCTCTGTTCACCCCGGGAGCAAAAGTATTGGTCAGGGTCAAGATCTCGCGGAAGACGGGTCATTGGATGGGATCGACCGCTTACCCAGCTCCTACTGATGAAATCCTCAAGGACCACGAGAGGACTTACATTGAAAAGACCCAAGCCTTGTTTGAGCGGAAGAGCAAATCTCTACGTGAAACACGCGAGGCAACCGAACACGGAGATTGGTTCAGGAAGGCTGTATCTACCGTTCTTGCACACGTTGTGTTTCAGGCCAAGATCTCGCAAAGTACCTCAGTCCAAGTCACACCGGATGAGATTACCGAGCATTTCTACAAGACACACACAGAATCAGGAACGCATCGAATACGGACACTGGCTGAAAAGGTCGTCATTCGAGTGTCTACGCACAATGGGAAGAAGACCACGAAGGGTATCATTACTCCGACACAGAGGCAAGTAGAAATGTGTACCAACCCCTTCCAGGATAGTGGACGCCTTTATTTTCACGAATCTGGAAAGCACGGTTTCCTTCACACCCGAACTGGACCTCGGTACTTTAAGGTGTGTCGCGAAACGTTCGAGAGGCTCGCTGTCCAACCCGATCCGAGGAAGCTTCAGGGGCGTTTCGCAGAATGCTTCCTCGTTGACTACTCGAAGATCCCTGGCAACGTTGACATCGAGTTTAACAGGTGGGAAGCTGTCCAGATCAACATCCTTGTCTCCACACCTTTGTGGTACCTAGATATGACCAATGAGCAGACGACGGTGTTCAACCTTCGGGCTAGAACTTACGTACCACCTCGTGAGAAAAAGGCGGTCTATCCCGCGGTCTATCGCGCGGTCAATCTCGGCGAAGCACCGGTTAGACGGAGGAATACCACGACTGAACCCGCTCCACCCCCGCCAAAGAGTCGGTGGGCGACATCCCCAACGATTCCTGTAGAACCACACGGAGTTCAACTCGACAGTGCTCCCCCAGTCGCTGCAGTAACGCAAGTGGTTGCAGACACACACGGGATCGCAACATCCATCAGTCTCGGACCAAAGGCGATCTCAGCTATTGTGGTGTCTGCCAAACGCAGGGAGATTAAGCTCTTGCCATCACAGTGGATTATAACGATACCTGTGGCGAAATATGGAGAGAAATTCAAGGCCGACGGATCTTACCTACACTACTGTCCTGGTATCACATCTGTCAATATCCGGTGGCTTAGTGGGCGTATTAAGGATTCACAAGTCCTCCTTGGGTCAACTCGTGTTGCCAGGACTAAATTCAAAGAGGAACCCATTCTTGGGCAGTACTACAGCCATTCAGAAGAATTCGGGAAATTTGTCTGCAGTCCACCTAAGAGCAAGGAAATGAACCACCAACCGGTCCGTACACCCAGTAACCAGAAAAGTAACCACCGAAGGGGTGGTCGCAAGATCGTGGAAGTGCGACGACCACCACCTTAATAATTTCCACTACGTGTCGCACATAGGGTGCGGCATTAAACAAACACCCAAACATTTGGTCGGCGTGCAAGTACTCGACTAATCCTTTACCTGGGAGAAATAATTATGGTATGAGTATTTTACACTAGCCTTGTAGGAGTGGTATTGTACCATTGCCTCCAAATCAACTGAATATCGGGTACAGTTGGATTGATGGAAACAAGTTGCCATCAATTATAGTATTTTTATGCTGAAGAGAAGAAGTGAAGAGCAACAACATCGCTTAACACCACTCAATTGGTAAGTTAAGTTGACAAGCTATACAACACAGCTTTAAACAAAACAAATCAAAAAATTAAATTTTTAATTTTTTGATTTAATATTTTTACTTTATTATAATAGATATTTTTATCTAGTATTAATTAAATGTTTACTAATATATTTGTATTATTTGTAATGTTTGTAATTATTAATATTATTTATTTAACACATAAAAATAAAGATATTAATTATAATTTTTTAAATGTTATAAATAATTGGAATATTGTATATAATAATTATTCATTTTTAAATTATAATTTACAAGAATTAAATAATAAAATAATAGCTCCAAAAATAATAAAATCAATTGGTATAAAAACACCTAAAATATATTATCACGGTAATATAAATAATGTTAACAAAGATATATTTAAAAAAAAGGCATATATTATTAAACCTGAAAATGGTCATTCAAGTAATAATGTTTTTTTAATTAATAATTCTATTAATATATTTGATGGGAAAAAATATAATTACAATGATTTTAAAAAAATATTTAATTATACTAAAAAAAATAATAATGTTATTATTGAAGAATATATTTTAAATTACAACTCTTTTAACAAGTATGGTATTAATGATGATTTCAAAGTATATACATTCAAAGGTACTCCTGAACTAATTTTACATAAATTTTATGAAAATAACAAATATTATTGTTGTTGGTATGATTCTTCATTAAATATTATAAACCGTATTAGAATATCGAATGATTATGATTCAATTATAAAACAGAAATACATAGATAAAAAATATTTAAGAAAATTACTTGATACTGTTAAATACGTAGGTAATAAGATTTTTATAGATGTATTTGTTAGACTTGATTTTTATTTGGATAATAATTTTAATTTTGTTTTTGGAGAAGTAACACCTCGCCCTTGTTCTGGTATATGCTTTACTCCAAATGGTATCAAATTACTTAATCAATTATCAAAAAAACATAAATTACATTATAAATTTTTATAAAATAATATCTATATACAAGTAAATGATATATATTTTAATCTTATTTACTTTTATAATTTTTATTATATTTATTAGAACGAGTGTAAATAAATATAATCCCGCATATGATCCTAATAAATATAATAAAAATACTTTTATAAAAAAATCACATAATTGCTATATGTATGCATTAGATGATATTGATTTACTATTAGCTGATAAATGTAAAAAAAATAATCTAAATTGTAATGATTTAAAACATAGACCAGGTCATACTAAATATTATATTAGTACTCAAGATGTATCAACTTGTAAAAATATAAAAAAAGGTATAATAGATGATAATACAGATATATATATTACTAATTTAAATAGTAAATGTAAAAATGGATTTTATAAAATAGCTAGTTCTGTTAATAATAATAAAACTTTTCATTTTTATAGACAAGATGATGATTATTTATGGAGTCATAAAGATGGTAGCAGTAACGCAACTAATTTAGATAAAAATAATCAATTAATTAAAGACCCTCAAAAAGCAAATAGAGGTATTTACAAAACATTTTGTAATTATTTTTGTGTTCCAAATAATAAACTAAAAGATACATATTCAAATAAAACATTAAAAAAAAATTAAACATTAAAAAAAAATTAAACATTTAATTTTTTTTTAACATACATATATTTTTATAATATTTTTTGCGGGAAATTTAATTGGATTTTTATAATATTTTTATAATATTTTTTGCGGGAAATTTAATTGGATTTTTATAATATTTTTATAATATTTTTTGCGGGAAATTTAATTGGATTTTTATAATATTTTTATAATATTTTTTGCGGGAAATTTAATT